>Ga0209636_10000782_pt1 | contig 31700 bp, 41 predicted proteins | sample DeeMarSWOR152_54_FD_187464 | JGI IMG/M metagenome (GOLD analysis project Ga0209636, IMG submission 187464) | Marine sediment microbial communities from White Oak River estuary, North Carolina - WOR-1-52-54 (SPAdes) (version 2) | ecosystem: Environmental > Aquatic > Marine > Intertidal zone >...
GATACATCTCCTCAAGGAGATAAAAAAGAGCTTCAAAATTCCAGTAACCGTTGCCATAAACAAGAAAGACATCGCCGATCCTGAAATTCTTGAAAAATTAAGGAAGAGATTAAAACTCCCTTCCAACAAAGTTATCTCCGCCAAGAACGGGGAGGAGTGCAAGGCAGTTTTTGAGGGGAGTATGGTATGAATAGCTTTTCTGGCGAGGCGGGCTTTTCGTGTAGTTTTTTACATACTTATACTCATTCAGAAAAGAATTTAACATGAACCAAAAAATTATCCTTTTTATAGTCTTACTAACGTTAACTAATCTTGTGAATGCTCAGAAGGATTATGGCACGACGCCTGATTCTTTCTCTTCTTCTTGTAGTGTACTTATTTTTATCCTCTGGGCGATTATAACTATTTTAATTTTACTATTTGCGGTTGTTCTGTCAAAAGATTCGGGTAAACAAAAAAGGCTTGCCTCAGATAATGTTGCATTTAGAAGCTTCTTGAGACCGAATAAAACCAGCATAATAGCATTTGCAATATTGTTCCTTTATTCCTTCTCAATTATACTCCTTTTGACCTTGGCTGACATGACATTAATAGAAAGCCTTTCAGGGACTCTGTTCTTCCCATTTGAGATCCTCCTCTTAGTTATATTTACCCTTTTGGATATACTTTTTAACTTATTCGGTGTTAACTTTATGCGCATATACGCTACACATCCCTCTTATGCGATCGCAGTAATATTGATTCTTCTAATCATCTATATGTACTTGTTATCGTGCATTTTAGTATACCTATTCAGGAAAATGAGGTATCTTTTGGGTGCAGAGGGAATCCAAAGTTTGTTCTTAATACTCCTTTTGATTGGAATTGTTGGATCTGTCGATTCAATATCTTCTTGTGTTATATATGAATTCGGAAGCGGTTGCGAGTTGGGTGATGGACCTAGACCTGATTGTAATCCTCTCACTCTCTGTGATTGCGTCGTACCTGCATTTTACTTTTACTGCCCCGACGCCCTCTTTCGATATAGCCGATTAGCACTCTCAGTAGTATCCTCTATATTAGTCATCATAGGTCTTTTGGGTCTTATTTATGGTAGACACAAAACTCCACCTCATTCTTTTTCAGGTACTCCTTAGGTATCAGTTTCTTGGGAATTGAATAACACAAAAATGCAGATTTTTCCATCAAATACCAATTCTATGTAATTAAGCGATGAAAATCTGGATAGAGACATACGGTTGCACCATGAACAAAGCTGACTCAGAGGCGATGGCTGGGCTTCTAGCTGAGAATAGTTTTGCCTTTGGTGATAATGGAATTCTTATCGTTAATACATGCACTGTAAAAACACCTACCGAGAGAAAGATTCTGAAGAGATTGGAGGGGCTGAGAGGTAAAAAGGTTATTGTCTCAGGTTGTTTACCCTCCGCAGAGCCAAGCATAGCTGAGAAATTCCCGGAATTTTCATTCCTGGGGATGAATGTTGAAGACATAGTAAATGCCGTAAGAGCGGTTGAAAATGGAAACAGATTCGTTAGAATAAAAGAGGGAAGATGCAGATTGGAATTGCCCAGAAGGAGAGAAAATCCTGTAGTTGAGATAATTCCAATCGCACAGGGTTGTGTGGGAGATTGTAGCTTCTGCATTACTCGAAAGGCGAGAGGATGTCTCGTCTCCTATCCAAGGGAGCTGATTCTGGAGAATATCGAAAAGGCCCTCTCAGAAGGCGTCAGAGAGATATGGTTGACTGCGCAGGATACAGGAGCCTACGGTATCGATATCAATGATAATCTACCCGATCTACTGAGAGATGTCTGTAAAATAGAGGGAGAATTCAAAATCAGAGTTGGGATGATGAATCCCTCCAATGTTCTGAAAATCCTGGATGAATTGATCTTAGCCTATAAAAATGAGAGGATCTATAAGTTCCTCCATATCCCGGTTCAGTCCGGAGACGATAACGTTTTGGGGAAAATGAACAGAAGATATAAAATAGAGGAGTTCAGGAAAATTGTCTCCGAATTCAGGAATAATCTCCCTGAGATGACCATCTCTACAGATGTCATAGTCGGCTTCCCTACTGAGGATAATGAGGCTTTTGAAAAAACAGTTAATCTGATAGAGGACGTAAAGCCCGAGGTGCTTAATATCTCAAGATTCTGGGTAAGGCCTGGAACAAAGGCAGAGAAATTAAAGGCATTGCACGGAAGGATTACAAAAAATAGGTCAAGAATAATGAATGAGGTGTTTAGGAAAATTGGATTCCAAAGGAATAGGAAATGGATTGGATGGGAAGGCAAAGCACTGGTTTCCGAAAAAGGAAAAAAGGGTGGCTTTTGCGCAAGAAACCTCGCCTATAAACCGATAATCCTACATTCCGATGAGAATCTGCTGGGCAGATTTGTCAATGTAAGGGTTACGGATGCTACGTATTATGATCTCAGAGGAGAAATAATCTAGCCTCCCCCATCATCAAGCTTTGGAAAACATTGACCCATCGAGCTTTGGAAAAGCTCGAGCAAAAATTTAGGCTGAAATTTTTTCCGTCAACGCTTTTTCCAAAAGGGTTGAGCTTGACCAAAAATTTAGGCGGAATTTTTTTGATCAACCTTTTTTCCAAAAAGGTTGCCGTGAATCTTCATGTCGATAATTCCAAAGAAATCAACGAAGATCGAGTTTATCCTCACCAAGAGCATAAAGGCAACGCCATTTGCAAGCGTTAATCCAACCGTTTTGAAAAGCAGAGCACTTCCGCCCTCTGCAAGCCCTAACCCTGAGGGGGAAATGGGAACGAACATTACCGTTGTCAGTAAGGGTTGGAGCATTAATGCGGTCAAATATCCTATGTTAAGATTTATTGAAACCGCCAGAAGGAACCATTGAGCACTCATAAAGACCCATCCAAATAGAACAAGAATGATCAATTTCAGTATCTTTTCCTTTTCCACACCCCTGACCGCATCCTGCATAAGGGTAATGTATTTTATGAAATTCTTCAGGATGGGAATTTTAACCAAAAGTCTATTGAAAATATTGGTGTAGAGAGCAAGAAAGATAAGAAATACCCCCAGAATTGGAAACAGGGAAACTAAAAGAAGATAGGTCTGAGATTTCGTATCCATGATGAATGACGAAAAATAGACCACTGCTAAAATACATAGAAACACCTTTATCAGGAAGTTTATTCCCTGGAACAGGGTGAGAATTCCTATATTTCCAGATCTTGATGTCTCTGTTTTCTTTGAAATTGAAAATGCGGTGTAGTAGTAACCAACCCTTCCAGGGGTTGCATTACTGTAAAACATGCCGCACATGTGGGATATGATCGCCTCAGGAAGGCTTATATGGGGCGATATAATTATCTTCAATGATAGGCCAGCCATGACCTCATTCAGGAAATAGAATAATCCCGCAAGAAGGAAGTATTCAAGCCTTGTACCTAGAAGAGCATCAAGTATCTTCCGGGGTTCCAGGGCGTATACAATATAAACCAAGATCAGAATTCCAATTCCGAAGGCAATCAGGTTCTTTTTTTTCATACCTATAACTATGAAGGAGGATACCGTAAAAAATTATCTCTTGTTTCAATCCTTGTTTTACTGGATTTACCTTTCAAAGAACCCCTTTTCTTTTAGAAAAAGAAAAGGTGTTTCATCCCCAAAAGAAAAAAATATCTTTCAAAAAGTCAGGCACTACATGGAGAAATTTGATGTTCTGCGTTTCAATCCTTGTTTTACTGGATTTACCTTTCAAACGGGACAGCGTATAGACAGGCGGTTGGTAAGGCTCTCGGGGATTGGCAGGATATATGTTGAGGGACTAAACATCATATCGTAACCAGAAACAGCCACGCTGGAATGAACAGAATTTCTCTTCCATCAATCTCCTCCTTCTCGAATAAATCCCTTGTCACCACAATACCTCTCTCCAAATTGAATTTATTCAGAAATTTTAGCATGCCTTTTAAATCATCTTTATCCACGTGGGATTTATATTTAACCTCTATCGGAAGCATTACATCTTGTTCCAATAGGATATCGACTTCTTCTTTCTGCGGTGTTCTCCAGAACGATATTCTCTCACAGATCACCTTGGAATGTTGAAATACTACACTTTCCACATACCTGCCCATTACTTCATTTACGTTAAGGATATCCTTGGAGTATCTCATCATGGTGATGGGGATTGAAGGATGTGCTATGTGCACCTTCTTATTTTTTCTCAACTGTTTTGCGATACTCTTTGAATAGTTATACAGAATGTCAAGGGTAAATGAATTTTGAAGGTAGAATATGTATGACTTTGCAGTTTGATAGTTAATATCCAGCATATTTGACAGTTTTGTTATGTCTAAAAGGTTTGATGTCTCTTTGCTGCAGTATTCTAATATTGAATATAATACATCTTTCCTCCTAACATTGAAAACGGCTGGTATGTCCTCAAATATTATTTTTTCCAGTACGGAACTCTTTATATAGCTTTTTATGATATCCACATCATTCTCTCTCGCTATTTCGGGAAATGCCCCCTTCAGGATGTATTGCAAAAACAAATTCTCCAGGGTTGGTTTTTTATGTATATTCTTTTCATATATCTCTTCTAGTTTGTTAAAATCCATTTCTACCTTCTCTATTTTCAACCCATTCATCTCAAGAAATTCCCTGAACATCAGTATTGGCATGTAAAAATCAAATATTCTCCCCGCAAGACTCTCTTTGGATTTTTTTATCTGCAACGACGATGACCCGGAGACTATGAATTTTATATCATTCCTGGTATCGTAAAATCTCTTCAGTACATCCTGCCAGTACGGAACCTTCTGAATCTCATCGAGGAAGATATACTTCCTCCCACCCTTTGATATCGTTTTAAGATAATGGTCTATTACATCCTCCAGCACTTCCGGGTTTTGAGTGATAAGTTCATCAAACAGGAAATAGAATACATTCCCCTCTTCTTTTTTTACGATGTCTTTGATAATCTGCTTCATCAAAACTGTCTTCCCGACTCTCCTGAGTCCAACTATCGCTATTATCTGTTTTGTTTTAAGATATTTCTGTATCTCCGTAAAGATATGCCTTCTGTATTCGGGCACATCTACTGTCTTGTCTTCCCACCACGGGTTATAATCCCTTATTAGTGCTCTGGTTCTATCATCTATCATAGTTATAATATAGTATAAGTAATATTTAAATATACTTATAGTACAGTACAAGTAGATTTCAGTCGGGTGACATTGTTGGCGGGTTTGGTGACATCGACACCTGTTTATATTGGAATTCCTGCCTATAATGGAAGAGATATAGTAAGAATCAAATGTATCTAGAATATGCCCCTTGTTCCGATCAAAGAACTCTTTAGCGAGAAGAAAGATATAATCCATCTCCAATGTTCGGTTGATGAACTATACCTCGAAGACATCATCAAGAAATTAAGACCGGGGTTAAAGAAGGATGGATATGATAGGGAGAGATCCCGGCTGAGTTATCATATTAAAGACTTGAGAGATGATGGTTTCGTTGAAACCGAGAAAGAAGGGAGAAGCCTGAAGATAAGGCTTTCGGGGATTGGCAGATTGTATGTTGAGGGACTGAGATTATCCCATATCGATCAGAGCAATGCAAACAATGAGGGCGTATAGATCAAACCGATACAGATGCAGATTGACAGTAATCCAGAGGTAAAATCTACATCGAGTTTCTCCTCAACAGCATAAACCAGGGTTAGCATGGCTGGAGGCGCCGTAGATGCGATCAAAACCGTTATTCTCTCCAGTCCGTTAAGATTAAAAAGGAGAGAAAATAAAATAGCTACACCCATGGCAAATACAAATCTGATAGAGATCACACCCAACATTGCATTAAGTTTTCTAATTCTCGGCTCAAGGAATATCCCCAGTGAGAGCATGATCAATGGCGTTGTGCAATTATGTAATAGTTCCACCAACGGAATTATTGCCTCAATCGATGAATAAAATCCTAAATAATTTACTAGCAAGCTGAATGAAAACGCCCACAGAGGGGGGAAGCTCAGCATGTTCTTTAAAACATTCTTAACCTTAGCGGATTCACTCCCGTATCTGATTGCGATATAATACCCCAGGGTTAGGCCCAAAAATGCCTGTCCAACATCGTAAAAGGCAACATAACTTAGACCTTTAGTGCCCAGATACACGAGAAAGAAGGGATACATAAACAGGCCCTGATTCATCATACCGGAGGTAATAAGGAAGGATCCCTCTGTCTTTTTTTCCATCCGGAAGGGTTTCCTAATCAGATAAGCAAACGCATAGCAGAATGAGGCAACAAAAATCCCGGCTAAGGGCAGCACCAAAAGCTCCTTTTTCAGTTCTAATTGTAACAGAGAGTAGAATAAAGTGGCAGGCAGAAAGACATAGAATACCAGCCTGATCAGTGAATCAGCCAATTCCCTCCGAGCAATTCCCAATCTCTTCAATAGGTAACCCAGAATGACCAATAAAATTACCAGTAAATTGCTCATTGTAGATGTGTTAATAACGACCCAGAATTCTCATCGCGAGATATGCCGCATTTGCTCCATTGTCGATCCCCACACAGGCAACCGGAACACCTTTGGGCATTTCTACAATACTCAGCAATGCGTCTAAGCCGGAAAGCTTTGCTGAAACCGGAACACCAATAACCGGCTTCTTTGTATAGGAAGCTACAGCCCCCGGCAGTGCTGCGGACAACCCCGCAATACAGATAAAGGCTCTGGCTTTGGAATTTTTTACCAGCTCTTCAAGCCTCTTCGGCTCCCTGTGGAAGGAGCAATACTCCGTCGAATACTTTACCGTGTGTTCATCCAAAACCTTTTCCGCCTCTTTAACAATCTTCACATCGGATTTACTCCCGGCAATTATCAATACGTCCATGTTAAATACTGAAACTTGGGAATAAAAAAGGAACACTAGGAGATTTGCAGATTTAATTGAATTTTGCAGAGCAAAATTCTGGGGGTTTAGAAAGGGGGCATGCCCCCTTCTGTTAAATACTGAAACTTGGGAATAAAAATATCACAAAAAATCCATCACGAACATTTATGAAGTATTTTCAGTGGTATGAAATATTATAACCAAATCAAAATATTAATAAAATAGAATCAATACCCCCTGTTTAGGGAAAATGGGATTTTATCAGTAGCACGAAGGAATTCATGAGGGTATTGAGGAAGGGATGGGTAGGATGGAAGTTCCAGTAGATACTAAAAGCTTCCGATAAATCTATTTATTCAATAAATCTACAAATATTAATGGATGATTAAAGATGAGTGTGAATGTACATGTAATAAAGCACAAAAGGATAACTCCCTCAAAAATCTTGGACATGGCCGAGGTTACTGGTGACCGTTATGTTCTGGCCGATCGCAATCTTGTGATTATGAACATTGACGATTATGAAGATATGCTATTCATGTCAAATCGAAAAATACAAAAAGAGATAACCAGGGACATGGAGGAATATGAAAAAACAGGGGGAGTTGACTATCTGAAATATCGCAAAAAGCGTATGAGAAAGGGTGCCACAGATGTACCGCGTTAAATTCGCAAGTCAACGCGTCAGAAAACAGTTTGACAAATTGCCCTTCTCCACATTTAAGAGAATTGATAAAGTTATACTCTCATTATCTGAGGATCCGTTTCCAGCCGGTGTCAAAAAATTAACAGGTGTGCGGAATTGTTACAGAATTCGTGTTGGCAGCTATCGGATAACCTATGAGCTCAACCATAAAAAGAGAGAAGTAGTCATATCATGAGTAATGCACAGAAAGGACGTATACAAAAGATAATTCCCCTAATCCATCACGAACAACCATGAGGTATTTTCAGTTTTACTCTCCTTTTTTATACTCTCCTGCCGATACAATAACATAAAACTCTTGAGAACTTTAGGGATTTTGGGTACCGATCGTATTTTTATACCTGAACTAAAATATTAATTAAGGCGGAGAATGCTATCAAGAATAAAGAGATGCATACTTGCCAGACACGTGAAATTTTCCTCCCATGCCAGGGAAGAGATGGAGAGTGAGGAATTCGGAGAAATAAGTAAGGAGGAGGTATATGAATCAATCTTGAATGGCGAAATCATTGAAAAATATGAGAAAGATAAACCATATCCAAGCTGTCTCATCTTTGGAGAAACATCCGAGAGAAGACCAATTCATACAGTATGTGCTTATATAAACGAGGAAGATTTAACCGTAATTGTTACCGTTTATGAACCCGATCCCGGCATATGGATTGAATATAGAAAAAGAAAAAAATGAAATGCGTAATCTGTGGTGGCGATGTAACCAAAAAGAAGGTAAAAGAAAAGATTGTAATAGGAAATGACGTATTCTTCGTAAATGTAGTAGCGGATACCTGTCTGAGTTGCGGAGAGCGCTACTTCTCCGATGAAACCATGGAAAAACTGGCTAAACTCAAAAAGGAACTGAGTAGATCCAGAAAAGGCGCTATTTCCATAGGACATACATACAAAGTTCCGTCTGTATGAAAATCGAATTATCACGAACAATCATGAAGTATATTTAGTGGTATCACCTCTTATCACTTTCCTTTTTATACTCTGATGCCGATAGTATAACGCAGAAATTCTCTAGAACTCTATAATTTGGGGTGGAGTGGTTTGGCTGAGAAAACCAATAAAAAAGAAGTTAAAAAGAAGGATCTAGCACCTCTTTTAAAGTTTTTCAGCATACTCCTTGTTCTTCGTGGCTTAATTAATTTGTTATCCCCCATTATCTGGAATACACCTTGGGATGAGTTTTTTCTTGGGCCTAACGCCGTCATCATACTTAATATATTGTTCATTATCTCAGGTATCGGGGTTTTCCTGGGAAAGGATTGGGGATATTTCATTGCGTTAACTGTTTGTGCTGTTGCCTTTGTCTTGCAGTCTGACGCTAACGTTCATGAAAGAACAGGCGGAGTGATAATGAGTCTATTCATGTTCATCGCCTTCTGGAACGGCTGGAGACGAGGCAAGGCAGAGAAAACCCCTAGAGGAAAAATAATTGCTCTAGTAGCAATACTGCTTTTAACTGTAGTGGGGGCATACGACTACATGCAACCCTCGGAGGGGGAAGTTTATGATAGAGTTGTAGCAAAGGCGTTGGAGAAGAAGGATGCAAGGATTTGTGAGGAAATTGGAAGAATAAGCGGTGTAGATCAATGTATATTTGTAGTTGCTCGTGCAATGGGAAATGCAAGTATTTGCGATATGAGTCATACTAATGAACATAAGAGAATATGCTATGACTATGTAACATGAAGTCTATAAAAACTTTAAAGCAAGGGTTATTATGATGAAAAAGGATATAAAAATACTGGCAATTATTGTATCCTTCACAATAGCAGCAAGCATCACCATAAGTGCAGAAGATTCTGGGGGAAATATTACGGTTTATGTACTTAATCAAAAAGGGGATAAAGTAGGTAAAATTGTCAATATCGATGTGAGATATGAAGAGGAATTGGTGAATAAAACACCATTATATGAAAACGAAGACCACATTACTATTAAAGTTAATCACACCGGCACATATTCCGTGTGGGCCTACTTTACCGAGGAGTTTTTAAGGGATGGTTATAACTGTACGGAACATGGTTTTGAGGAGGGTAGCGATGAATGCTGGCGTTCGATTTTTAAGTACATTGAAACAGAATGTGGTTGCCTTACTTTGGGTTGTGCATTTGAATGCGAGAATGGAACTCACAATGAGGAGGGAGAGGAAATAGCCTATAGAGATCTGCGTTCAGGTCTTTATTACTCCTGCAGGGAAATCCAGCCGAACTACTTCAACAAGGTTTATAGGATTGCCTTAGCAGGATATAGCTTTACCCATGTCGAGGATGGTGAAGAGGACAAGGTCAGGGTTACGATACTTACCGAAGGTGGAGATAGGCGTCTCTGGGATAATGCCAAACGAATGGGGAGGAATAACCTGTACAAAATAAACCAGTTAGAGAAATTGATTCAGGATGTATGGGTTGATAGTGGTAAAGACGCAGCAAGCGAATTGATAGATGCCCATGTAACTTCACCTATACTCAAAGATATTTTTAAGGATTCGGTTAAAGGAGGGATAGTTTCTTCCATTGTCGTAGATACTGCAGAGGCTTTAACAGACCCGGATGAATTATTTACAACAGAAGGTCAGACTAAATATACTATAGATGCCGGATCAGGTGCCATAATTGCATATTATGGATTAGGGTGGCAAGTGGCTATACCCGTCTTCATTGGGAGGCAGGTCATATTTGCTCACATAGATGAAGAAAAACGCTGCAGGCACATGGAAACAGATGATTTAAAGGTAATGGTTAATCCTCCTGAAAATTCTTCTTGCGATGATATCTATGTGGAAAGTTGCATGACTACGTGGGGGACGGAACGTCCAACAGAGTGTAATGGGTATCAATTGTCGATAATTAATCTGGGCGATCCGCTCTATGATGTTCATCCCACCTCATCTGGCTCTTATATCTCATGCCTTCATGTTGAGTCAAGCCCTCCGAAAATAGATGTCAATAACAATGAAGTAGAGAAGATGTATTCCAGATGGAAGAGGGCTATCAAACATAAGATACCTGCCGATGAATTCGTGTCATATACTAATGTGGTCTACTATACAGCTGCACAATCAATTCCAGACTTTAAAAAATGTATGAAAAAAAGTACACTGGGGATATTTGGGTTGGATACTCCTTATGTAACTGAAGTTAGCTATCCCAAGATGGCTTATCCCAATGACAATGTAGTGGTTTCGGTTAGGATACTCGATGGTTACGGAGTGGACTCCGAAAAAACATTTATCGTATGGAACGACATTCACGCAGCGCAGCTAAGTCTGATAGAAGGGGACATATTTGACGGTAGGTGGATTGCAAACTTTAGTATTCCCGTTGAATCAAACAATGGCGATTTAATAAAATTTGTTGTGTATGCCGCAAATGATAATGATCAGATAGTAAACGACAACGACCAGCAACTCTTTAAAATAAAGGTGATAGAAGATACTGATTACGGCGGCGATGTCCCCGATGTCAAAGAAGACGCTTACAGAGTTGCTCCTTCAGCCTTCGAAAGATCAGGTTGGCTATGGCCCCAGCCTGAAGAATCTTTCGGTACAGAGCAGGACTGGTACAAGGTTCATGTAGAGAAAGGCAAGAACTATTTAATAGATGCCAAGACAAACAAACCACTCAAACTCAGAGTGGATAAACCAAACGCACCTTCTGAAAACTTCACGATACTATGCAATCAGGGGAGCATCTCCTTTAACCATTCCAGCTCAGGCTTTCTTTACCTTGGATTCATACCGCTTAGAATAATTGATTATGGCATGAACTATTCCTTTAAGGTAGAAGAAAGAGGGTTCGCATGGTTTGACCCATACACAAAAACAATAGCATATTATACACCATTCCAAAGGTACTTTTATTTTGTGTGCGCTGGTTTAGGACCTGAAGGCTATCCATGTGAAGTGGAAGGATCTCAGACTTTGGGCATTCATGATGTATCCGCGTGGATTCATGAAATAAGCGGTTACGATCCATATGATCCCACGCCAGGTCAGCAGTTATATCCGGATGTATATACTGCAGAGGATTGTAATGGTGATGAAAAAGAATACATGGATGTAAAGGTAGCATTCTATCCATACACCGGCTATGGCGGGGTAACTGTTCAATATATCCAACCAGTAATTGATGCAGGCAGCGGATGGAAAGAGGATATATATGAATGTGATAGAACAACCATCGACACATTTGTACCTGATGACACTACCGAATATTTTACTGCAAAAGTACCCATCATAGACAGCGATGGAGACTATTATGTAAAGATGAAGGTGTATTATAGAAGTACACATCTACCATATTTTACCTATACTGAGCCTTTCGCATTTAACCTAGATGTGAGAAAAGCCCCTACTCTGAATAATTTCACAGCAACCGTGGGCTATAACTCTGTAGAATTGGAAGTAGATGCGAGCGATGATGAGGAACTAAAAAGTGCAAGTTTTTATTTTGACGGAGGTTTTGAGTGTTACGAAACCTTAGATGGAAAGAGCGATACTGCGTCGTGTATAGTTGATACTTCTAGTCTAACTGATAATTCAGTTCACCAGGCTTATGTTAAGGTTAGGGATACTGAATTCAGTTGGTTTGAATCGGATATCTTGGAGTTTACAGTAAGAAACGACATAGAAAAACCCATAATTCTATCCACCTACATACTGCCGACCGAGAACGGAGAAGTCTACAATAACAATGTAAGCGGTACAGTGATGCTGGGGGTTTCGACCTATGACACCGAAAGCGGAATCCAAAGCATTGAGTGGTATAAAAACGGCGTGTATCTGGGCTCGGGGGCAACCTTAAATTGGATTACGACCACCGAAGCAGACGGATTTTACAATATTCAAGTAGATGTTACCGATCTCATTGGAAATTCCGACACCAAAACATTTACTGTAAATGTAGACAACACCCCGCCAGTGATTTTAGATACGATCCCTGAAAATGGTGATATTCTGGAGGGAATAGTGGGGTTGGAGGTAAATGTCACAGACCTGCAATCAGGTTTGTGGGATACGGAATGGTTCTTAGAAGGAGTAAAGATCGGTTCGGGGATGAAGACCATATGGGGCAGCGCAGGATTGGATGGAAGTTACACATTAACTGTGAATGTGAGTGATGTTGTGGGGAATATTCAAAGCGAGGACATCCCCGTGATAATTAGAAGCCCAGACCTTGCTATAAATGCGAGCGATGTTACTATTACGGATAATAATATAACTGCCATAATCCGCAATCTTGGAAGTGCAGATGCTAGCGATGTTAATGTATCATTCTACGCTGGGAATGAATCCTTTGCCTCGGAGATAATAAATGTCTCAGCAAGAGGAAGTGAGATCGTAGTGGTGGATTACACGCCAACCGGAAAGGACATTACTGTAGTTGCTGATCCGTATGATTGGATTACTGAGATTGATGAATGGAATAATTATGTTATAGTTGAAGCCCTTTCATGCCCTAATGGCGGCATCTCCACCTGCGAGGGAACCTTCTGCTGTGGCGAAATCGATGGCATTTGCCCTGAAGACTTTGATAATGTAACCTGCATAGGCGGGGATCCGGACTGCTGCTCTGACGGAGGTTTTTATGCTTGTGGAAAGACATATTGTTGCGGGGATGCTGATGGAATTTGTCCATCTGATTTCGATGGCGTTAATTGCACAGCTCCAGATCCGGACTGCTGCTCTGACGGAGGAATTTCGACCTGCTATGGAACGTTTTGCTGTGGTGTCGAGGATGGCATTTGCCCCGAATGGTTCGATGGCGTTAATTGCACAGCACCAGATCCAGATTGCTGTGAATTTGGAGGAATCTCAACCTGTCAGGGAACCTTCTGCTGTAGCAATATCTCGGATGGAATCTGCCCAGAAGATTTCGACAATGTATCATGTTCAATCGATGACGTCGATTGTTATTAAATTAAATTAATTAAAAAATGAGGTGACGTAAATGAAAACGAAAAATAAGAAAAAATATTTTGTGGGGAAGGCGCTGATCGTGCTCTCGGTTATTTTATTGTTTAGCTCGGGAATTTTGACTGCCCAGTCCCCCGGCTGGCTGGAGGGCTGGGATTACCGGAAAGAGATAACTATCACAGAGAATTCCGAGAATACGTTGACGGATTATCAGGTGAAAATTTCTGTGGATTATGAATCCCAGATGAATTCCGACTTCTCGGATCTGAGATTTACGGATTCGGATGGAGTTACTTTGTTGAATTACTGGATAGAGGAATATACTGAGGAAAGTTCAGCTACGGTCTGGGTGAAGGTTCCAAGCATTCCCGAAAGCGGTGTAAAGACGATTTATATGTACTATGGGAATTCTACAGTTGAGAGTGAGAGTGATGGTGACGCTGTCTTTGAGTTCTTTGATGATTTTTTGGGGACAAGTTTAGATACTGCAAGATGGGATGAAGTTAATTCTCCCAATAGTATAACGGTTAGTGGTAGTATAATAGATATATATGAATCGGCTGGATGGGCGGGTATTTCATCAGATAACACATTTGGGGCTTATGATATTGCGACAAGAGCCAGAGTGAAATATGACTTTAAAACTCAACAAGGATTATCAAATACACAAGATTTCTATACGAATGCAGATGCTTTTTGTTTTATTTCTTGGTCGGGTTGTTCTGCTGTTAGAACGTTTAATAATGGTGTAATGACAGGCACAGGAATTTCAGATGAAACAAGTAACTATCATATTGACGAAGGGTTATGGAAATCTGGAGAGGTTAAGTTTTATCAAGATGGTTCTCATCAAGCAACACACACGACTAATATACCTGATACTGCTATTAATTATAGATTATCGGCAAGTAATGGAGGGCATATTTATTCTGATTGGGTTTTACTTCGTAAATATATTCCCCCAGAGCCGACAGTGACATTCGGGAATACAGAAGCGGACCTGAGCGACTGGCTGTACAACAAACAGGTTACTATACAGGAGAATTCTGGAACAACACTGACGGATTATCAGGTGAAAATATCTGTAGACTATGAAACAGGGATGAATTCCGATTTTTCTGATCTGAGATTCACTGATTCTGATGGAACTATTTTGTTGAATTACTGGATGGAGGAATACACCGCAGGAAGCTCTGCTACGGTCTGGGTGAAGGTTCCAAGCATTCCGGTAAGCAGTGAGAAGACGATTTATATGTACTATGGGAATGGTGAGGCGAGTTCATTGAGTGATGGTGATGCTGTCTTCAAGTTATTCGACGACTTTGGTGCGGATTCGACTTTAGATACAAGTAAATGGGTTGAAATAACAAATACAGTGGATAATGTTGATTGGTCATCAAACGAGTATGTAGAAATTTCAAGTTACGTAACCTCTGGCACTAAATGGTATAATATTAGACAAAAAGAGTATTATGACCTCTCTTATGTTGCTCATTTTAAAGTGGATATAGTTAGTGTTACTGGTGTAAAAAAGAGAAAATTAATAGTTTATGAAGAGGATGAAAATGATAATAGTATAGATGCAATTATAAACTGGGGATATGGTAGTAGTGAAGGAGATGATGGCGACCTTACAACAGGCATAAAATTCTGGAAACTAAATTTAAAAACTGACGGATGGGAATCCTTCACAAAAAACTCACTAAGCGATCCATGGAATACACAGAGAAGCAACAGTTACACAGAAGACAAAGCAAAAATCAGATTATGGCATTATAACAATTATTTAGATGCCCCCTCAGGCCTTACTCAAAGATGGTATTACTACTTCCAGAGAAAATACACCTCTCCAGAACCAAATGTGACGATTGAAGAGCCAGAGCCAGAAAACAATGCACCTGTGCTCGAAAGTCAGGAACTGTATCCCTGCTTCCCATATACTGAAGACGACCTAACATTAAATGTGAAATGTTCCGATGCAGACGCAGAAGATACAATAACAGCGTACTGGAGTTGCTACAAAAACGGACTCATGCAAAGCCAGTACACTGGGTCAATGCAAGTAAGCAATAATGTTGAGATGACCGTTGAAACCATCAGCAACACCGATACAACAGTGGGGGATGAGTGGTACTGCGAATGTCATTGTTCTGATGGAACAGATAGTTCAGTTACAGGAGCAACATCCACCAGGGTTATACAGGCAGAGCCAACATGCGGAATAGGCTCGGATTGCAGTCTATGCACGGGCTGGGTCAATTTGACGGCGAACGACGGCACAGTATTACAGGTTAGAGACAGTGACGATCCGGGGACAAAATACGACCAGATCTGCTGTTCGGGGGTTGTGAGCGGGATTGACGCCATCCAGCCCCTTTAATTCTTTTTTCTTTTCTTTATTTTCATATTACCTATCCTAGAGATGAGAGAGTCTCAGGGTTAAGATCTTGATTTATTTCCATCCAATCCGATAAATACCTATGACTTCCATAGAGATAGAAGACACTTATTGCGAGGCATTTGATGGTCTCTTTTCAAGGTTGTTGATAACTGCCCGTGACGATAAAAGATTGGAAAGGGCAGCTTTTGGTTCTACATCATTGCCCTGTACCGTTTTTAACGAGTCTGAGGGGGGTGTGGAGAACTTTCTATCTGGGAAAGAAACACCCGATGGGAGAAAGGGAGCAATTGTGCAGATCTGGGTTAACTACGGAAAAAAAGCAGAAGAAAAACTGGAGTATGAGCTCGGAAAGAGGATTAGACAGGGAATTCTGGTGGTTCCTACCACGAGGATTTTTAACTGTCTTGAGTCTGATGAAAAGATTGATATTATGGAAAAGGTCGGACACTGCGGTGATGGTTATGAACTTGTTGAAAAGAAATTCGATAGAAAGATGATCAATATCCCTTTGATGATGGGCGAGTTTCTGATCGAGAGAAATCTAAGCTACGGGAAAGGGGTAATGGGTGGCAATGTCTGGTTTTTCTGTGACAGCATTGATACGGCTTTAGATGCCGGTGATAAAGCCGTTGATGCCATTTCAAAGATTGAGGGGGCAATCACATCCTTTGACATATGTTCAGCCGGATCGAAGGTTGAGACTAGTTACCCTGAAATTGGACCGACCACTAACCATCCATACTGTCCCACCCTGAAAGGCAAAATTAAAGACTCAAAGGTTCCCGAAGGGGTGGAATCCATCCCCGAGATCGTGATCAATGGAATTTCCTTGGAGGTTGTAAAGAAGGCGATGAAAGAGGCAATAGAAAGCGTCAGAGACGTAAAGGGAATCATGAGGATATCCGCCGGGAATTATGGAGGAAGGTTGGGAAGGCACAAGATTTATCTAAGGGATCTCTGATTTATATTTAATGATTAATAATTATAATTACCATTACAAATGTGATAAAAATGAACGTAGAAGGATATGAGATGCCGGATGATTTGTATTACCACAAGGAGTTCATGTGGGCCAAGGTAGATGGAAATATCGCTAAAATTGGGCTTATCGATTTTGCACAGAAAATGGCCGGAGACATAAGTTATGTAGAGATGCCCTTTGATGGCGATCAGGTAGATCAAGATGCGGAGGTAGGTACTATAGAGACTGGAAAGTGGGTTGGTAAGATATTTGCCCCCGTTTCCGGGACGGTAAAGAGTACGAATGAAAAGCTATACGATGATCCAACGCTTATAAACAAGGATGCATACGGAGATGGTTGGATCTTTGAGATAGAGATGAGCAATCCTGACGAACTGGGAAATTTAATGCAGGGAGATGCCGTTGTTGAGTGGCTGAAAAGCGAGGTAGCGAAGCACAAATGACCCTCAATCACGAGTTCGCTTAGGGCGGATAGATTGGGTAGTCATGAAATTTAAACCATTACTCGCTACACACCCTTCTGTCTTTCAAGGGGAAAACTGGGAGATGGAGAAGACAGAGCTATTGAAGAAGGGTTGAAAGAAGAGAGTTATGGTAGAGTTGGTGGATAGAGTAGAGAGAAGGCTGTGGATTGATGATATTTATATCTGAACTGTGATAATAACTATAGACAATGGTTAAAAAGAAGGGGAAGAAGGAAACAGTCTGGGAGCAGTTGGACAGGATTCAAGAGGAGGTTGGCAGAAAGTGGCATAGGCTACTATCTAGAGAATTTAAAAGCGTAAAAACATCAGAAACTCCTTAGGTGTCATTATCTTTACATACTTTACCCTCATTTCTTCGTTAATCTGCTTTAGGGTAGGTTGAAATTCCTTTGATAGGATGTATCTCCTATTGAGGGTTATAAAGACATTAGTTCCGGAGTAACATGCCCACGAGTAATTTAATGCGTCATGATATATCTTTTTTGCATCAACTATACCAAGTTTCTGTATATATCTCCATGCTAGCTTCTTGACTTCAGAGTACTTGTTTGAGATTATCTGTTCAATCATAGCACTTGAGGTGTTAATGTATTCCGGATAAACTATCTCTAGAATAACATCATCCATCTTGTTGATTTCATCGAATATGATCAGGGTTGAAATAAACATCTCTCTGTGCTTTTTTGCGTATTCTAGTATCTTTTCAACCCTTTCGTAGTCTCCATGCTTCTTATCTACAAGCACACCATAGATGCAAGTATCTAGAAGATATAACTCCGCCATGTTAATTAATTGCAAACATTATTAAATACCTCCTGTAAGAAAAAGGAAAATCTGAAAGGAGAAGTAGAGAGGAGACTTTATGGTTGAGGTTATTTATGTCCAAAATACTGATACTTAATGGTTCTAAAATGGTTCTTGCCAGTCATCACGTAATTAGGGATATATTGGAGATAGTTGAAAGTGGTGATCTGAAGGAATTACAGGATATGTGTACTAAATTCTGCAAGCGATATCCAGAGGATGGAGAGCTTCATAGAATAATCTGTGGGGTAGACAGTAAGATTTCAGAGTATATGTTATCTAGGGACAAAAAGGCATTGGAGGATATAAAATCGGAGCTTACTGAGCTAATGAACATTCGTAAAATGGAAACCTCTGGGGGCGAGAGACTGTGGTTTAAGGATCGCAGGTCGTAAACATAGTTAAGAGATTATTTGAGCATTCCCTCAATAATCATATCAACCGCATTATCCTTTTCCAAGCCATGAGCCATCAATGTCTCCAATTCTTTCTTATTAACGGTTCCAATTGCCGCCTCATGCGTTACCTTGCTTTTTCATTTGTTACGGAGACTATTGGAATAGCCTTGGATATCGCTTTGCTTCTGATTTATCCTTGCATGTTATGTAAACCAGGATCATTTCACTTCTTGGTATCACACCGCCTCTACTCTCTCTATCCCTGGAACATTCTTTTTAATAGCATCTTCCACAAAGCCTTTCAAGGTCATCTGAGCCAGGGGACAACCAGCACATGCCCCCTGTAGTTTTACTTTAACTACTCCGTCTTTTACACCAACAAGTTCTATATCCCCCCTATCGGCCTGGAGTGCAGGCCTTATCTTCTCTATAACCTTTTCCACCTCTTCTTTCGTATCCATTTTCCTCAGATTTTTAATATATTGGAATTTAATCATTATCTATGAAACATTCACTGAAAACAGGATTTAGCTTTGGTGTGACCTCTGGGATAATCACAACACTTGGATTAATGGTAGGTTTGCATTCTGGCACTCACAATCAGTTCGTGGTTATTGGAGGGATTCTCGTAATAGCAATAGCAGATGCACTTTCGGATGCGATGGGCATTCATATTTCCGAAGAATCTGAAGGTAGGCATACCACAAGAGAGGTATGGGAATCGACGATTTCCACATTTCTCTCTAAATTTGTTTTTGCCCTGACATTTACAATCCCTATATTATTGTTTCCTCTCACCACGGCGATTATTATAAGCGTGATCTGGGGGCTATCAATAATAACAATATTTAGCTGGTATATTGCTAAGGAACAAGGGGTAAAATCCTACAAAGTTGTTTCAGAACACCTTTTTATTGCAGTCTTCGTTATAATTGTGACTCATTATGTCGGTGAGTGGGTAGCAACCTTTGGATAGGTACAGCCTTTATTGCCTTATTTCAACATTCTTCGTTGTGCTGGCAATGACATTACCGTTATAGGTAAGATTCGCATTAATCTGGTAGGTTCCTGGAGTGATACCCGCACATCCATAACATCTTGGGGTTTTGTAGGAAAGGGTTATTGTGTTTGTACCGATAGTGAGATTCCTTTTTTCTGTTTTATCTATTCGATAGACTCTGGCGTTGATTCCATATACCCTGACATTAACCTCCTGGAGGTTACTTGAACTATTTATTGCAACGGTAATATTCATGAGTTCGTTGGAATGGTAGGTTTCCTTGTCTGTTGACAGGGACATTTCCACCTCTGGATTGGATACTATGGGGATTGTTGTAGTGGTAGTTGTGGTTGTACTTGTAGTCTGAGTAGTTGTGGTCGTCTCAATTTTCTCCTGAACACATCCAGAGATCAAGATTCCGATTAACAATGCTAAGATCATGATTTTGTATTTCATTTTCATCTTCTTGAGGCTTTCGAATACTACATCATAATGATTAACTATTTTACTACTGCTGTTATTTATATAAGTAGACAGCCTGTCCATTCTTCAATGTCATGTATGACGCGAACCAGAGGGCAGTAGACCCGGCGATTTTTGAATCACCTAAGAGGCAATGAAGATCGTATTTAATCCTGCGGTGAAGTATACCAGTCCTATGAAAAGGATAACCATGCTGCCAGCAATTGATACATACCTTGGAATATTCTTCCTTGTTTTTCCCTCTAAAAATCCAGTGGATGCACCCATAATAGTCGCTGCCAAGGTTGTGAGCATGATATTTCCCACTCCATAGGCGAAGACAGCTAAAAACGCGAACAATGGATCTGATGAAAGTATCCCTATGCCCCAAATCGCAATGAGGATTGCGGAGGATTCCAGGCTGCATGCAAGACTAAACAGTAACCCACGAAGTATTGCTCCAAGGTTGTGGGTGCCAAAATCTTTCTTCAAGAGAGGCATTAATATATTCATTAGTCTTGAAGCAATGATCCTATCCAGATTTATGACGCCGAATAATTCGGCAGAGAAAAATATAAGAACCAATCCAGTGAACAATCCCATAACTCCAGATGACATGGGGGATAAATATCCTACTGATTGAATGATCTGGGTGGATATTGCAGCGATAATCCCCAATATGAGGAACATCAACAGCCTTGGTAGATTAAATAGAAGGGCAAAGGTAAATCCCTTCTTTGTACCTCCCTCTGCAGCCCCGTAAACTGCTAGTGGTAGAACACATGGTATACAACCAAGGCCGACTACTCCACCTGCTATAAAACTCCAAACTATAGAATATCTTGCATTTTGTGTTGCATCAATCAGGAAACCACCTATATCAATCATCTTACTGCCGAACTTATAACCGACGTCTCATTGCTATTGTCTTTGCGATATCCCTTGCGGATACCACGCCAATGATCTCTCCATGCTCTACAACGGGCAATCTTCTGATATTGTGTTTATTGAAGAGCTTACTGGCATCACTGATACACGCATCGGGCCCTATTGTGTAACAGGGCGCACTCATTAGCTCAGAAACCCTGATCTTTTTACTGTCAAGACCCTTCGCAACCACCTTCTTGAATATGTCCCGTTCGGTCAAGATCCCGCAGATATCGCCCTTTATGATCAATACTGAACCAATCTCCTTCTCTGCCATAATTTTTGCAGCATCCAGTACAGATAACTCCGGGTCTATAATTGTTGGTTTATGCATTACATCCTTTATTGTTAGAATTATTCTCCGATATTCACCAGCATCTGTTGGTCTTCCTTTGGGAAATAGTTTATCAAACGCATACAACATGTCTGTAGCACTCAAGATACCAACCAGTTCTTTATTCTCAACTACTGGCAATTTTGTAAGTTGATTATCGAGCATTATTTCCAATGCATCTAGAATATCCCCCTCAGGACTTGCATTTATCAACTCCTGAGACATAACGTCCTTGACAGGTATCCTCTCTCCATCCTCTCCTCTAGTCATAACGAGCAGTGCATCATAGGTTGTGATGATACCCACAGGCCTTTTATTATCTGTCACCACCAGACCATGGATGCCATGCCTCTTCATCTTCCTAATGGCTTCACTCATATCTGCATCCGGGCTTATAGTCTTTACCTCCTTTGTCATCAGATCGCTTACCTTCCATTTCTTCTCCATTTTTCGCAATTCCCTAAGCAAAAGTTCATAGCCTTTCATTCTTATTCATTAATTTATCATATAGATTGTTAATATTTATGGTGATTTTTCCTTCTTTGGCTTTTCAGCTTTAGTTTTTTCAATACTCTCTAATGCCCTTTCAGCATCAGAGGGTGCATCTCTCGGGGTTGGTTCTTTCAAAGCTCCTCCGAGTTTCTCTATCCATTTATCAAGGTCATCAAAACAGCTTACGACCAATGATGATAAAGAAGGGAATTTGGCTTTTGTTCCCGCCTGTTTAGAAGCTACTGCCAGCATAGCCTCACATCCCGCACATGCTAATGGAACCAAATCAGCCCCGCTTTTATCCGCATTCTCGACCTTTCTCGTAGCAATTGCCATGGCTACTTCTCCCTCAGAACCAGCTCCACAGCAGTCTGTAGCATCTTTCATCTCCACATACTCGGCTCCAAGAGCCTTTGCAATCTCCCCGTAAAGCCTCTCTATTTTTACACCAGCCAGCCTTCTCAGATGGCATGAATAATGTCCAGAGATTTTAGTACCTTTTGGGAGCTTTCTATCTATCAGTTTCTCCAAATCACTCCTTTTTGCAAGAGCATACAGGAATTCAATAATATTAATGGATCTTAAATCCCTTCTATTGAATTCTGGATCATTACCTAAAAATTGAGTACATGCCCCACAGGTAAATAAAACATCAGGTATTCCTAGCCGTGTTATAGCATTGAGGTTGAACATCAGATTTGCCTCCTGAGTCTTAAAGTCACCTATAACCATTGATGCATAGCCGCAGCACCTTTCATTGGGGATGATTTTATATTCCTTTATGATTCCCTTCTCTACCGCCTTCTCCAGAAGGATGTAGGTAGCCAGTCTGGTTTCAGGCAGTGCCCTGGATGTTGTGCATCCCTCAAACAGTACCACTCTCTCCGGAATTTCTATTTTATTCTTCATCTTCTTTCTTCTTGAATATTGAATCCCTTAGCTTCTTCAAACCCTCGGCACCTTTTACAGCCTGCGTCTTAAGCTGTGGTTTCATTGGGTTGTCGTCAAATGGGTTGTACGCCTTCCTTAAACGGTAGGTCTTTGTAATCCAGTCCCATGGGATATTTAGCTCTTTTCCTTCAAATCTTCTAACTACTGCCTCATAGGTTCTCTGCATTTTGGGATTTGGTATCTTCTGCAGATAATCTATCGTTCCTTTACTTAATACGTTTCTCATCTCATCGTGGGACATCTCCCTGATCAATGCATCAACCTCAAGTTTTCTGGGACAACGCTCCATACAAGCTGCGCACGCGGTACATAACTGAATATTCATCTCCAATGCCCTGGAATACTTTCCCGATTTTGCTGCCACCATAATATCCTTGGGTCCGACATATTCATCCGTATTCTGGAGTATCGGGCAGACGGCTCTACACTGCTGACACTCCATGCAGAGGATTGCCTCTCCCTTATTTCTCAAGAGCATGTACATCAGCATTGCAAATGGTATTATTATCAACAATGCTGCTATGCCCGAGGTAATTATCTGATAGTCCGCCATTTTCATGGAAATCCAAACCGCGGGACCGCAAAACTGCTTTGCAGTTTTGGGTTCCAAAATTCCAGAGGAATTTTGCGAAGGGGGTTTCACCCCCTCCCCCAGTTTTAGGTTAATCCTGACCCCTCCCCCATAATTCTCTAAATTGTCAATTCTATGGGGGTTTAAGGTGTATTCCACAAAGTGGAATACGCCATGATGATGTGGCAGACCTTTCGGTCTGACACACTCAAGACCAAAGGTCTTGCATGTGAAACTTTCTGAAGTTTCATGGAAATTTAAGTATCTTTCTTGGGCATGCATCGACACAATTCATGCATTTAATACACTCACTATCATTAATCTTCTTGCCCTTGCTTATGTATTTCTCCACAACCAGGATATCCATTGGACAGGCCTTATTGCACATAAAGCATTTAATGCATTTATCCTTTTCCGGCCTGATTCCAAAGACATGGATCTTAGAGAAAAGACCGAAAAACGCACCTAAGGGACATAGATAGGAGCACCAGGTCTTTCTTCCATAGGCAAAGACAATGAAAAATACTGCAATGAATATGAGTATGGACAGGGGGACAACATATCCAGTAGCCCCTTTAAATAGTGCGCCTGCAGGACAGAATTCACAAAACGCTGTTTGTGATGTTATGAACGTCAAAAATAAAAATGCTACTAAGACAACATATTTAATATCTGGGTCTTTAAGCTCAGCGGGTATAGTAAGTTTCCCTTTTATAGGGGACATTCCCTCTAAATATTCCAGTAGTGTTCCGAATGGACATATCCATCCACAGAACAGTCTACCAAAGAGTAATGCTATGAACATGAAGATTCCAAGGTACAGGATTGAAGGGATTGCAATTCTATGGGCTGCATCGATAGCATTCTCTCCTTGCAATAAATGAAGGCTTAAATCCAGATTCGGGAAATCTGCAAAAAACGCCTGAAGATGCCAGAATGGGTCCAGCCAGCAGAGAGCCACTGGGTTACTATAAAAAGAATAGATTAAATAAAAACCCAGCACTAAAAAGAATACCTGGCTTAATTTCCTTAATGTGGATTTCTTTATCTCCACCTTTGCTTTTTCAGGCTTCTTTGCATCCACCTTTGGTTTTTCTTGGGGTCGTGGCTCTGGGCTTGGTTTTTCTGGAGGTTTTTCCTCCACCTTTGCTTTTTCAGGCTTCTTTGCCTCCACTTTCTCTTCTTCCTCTGCCATTTTAATCAGTTGTGTGCTTTTCCCTCTCCTCCAAATCCGTATTTAATAAGGAGATAACTCTTGTAGGGCAGCCCCTTAAACATAAACCACATCTAGGCCATACAAATTCATCCCTTTCCGAATCCCACGCAAGACACTTGCTTTTATTAATGACGGGAAACCCATGCTCGTCCAGGGATATTGCTTTAGCAGGACATTCATTGACACAAAAGTAACACCTCATACAATTTGCGTTGAATCTGGACGCGTCATTCTTGATTAAGAGGATTGACAATCCCACTAAAGCTATGAATATGAATACCATTGCCATCCTTTCGCTTCTATGTCTCCTTGTAACATCTGTTATCTTACTCGGACTCATTTTTCTCAACAACTATGAGGTTTGTGGGACATCTAACAGCACAACGCCCACATTCAATGCATGTGTTGTAGGTTATGTCAGGGATTACCCTTCCTCTCCCCTCTGGAGATGTGTCTTTCACTAAACTCTTGACTGCTGCAACAGGACATATTCCAATGCATTGCCGACAGAGCAAACATTTCTCCAGCCCAAAATATCTTCCATTGTCCCTGGATTCCTTTAATATCTGATAAAATGACGCTTCCTTATCGGCCCTATCAATCGATGAAACAATTTCGTCTGAAAAGGTCACAATGGAGCCAGGAGGCTCATCTCTGTCAATTATTATTCTTCCATTAACCACCCTTTTGAGTTTGAATATATGATTTCCATTTTCATTATATGCATATACAGAAAGGAATCTGCCATCATACTCCTTTAAAACCTCGGGGGACAATTCTATTACAATCCCATCCTCGTTGAAGGTAAAATTGTAATCATCAGCACTGAAGGGGGATTTTACTACCGGCCTGCCCACTCTCTCAACATCAATGCCTGAATTAAACATGTCAATACCTACTACGAACACCATTACTACCAATATAGCCAAAAACAATGTGAGATTCTTTTTATCCATTTCCAAACCTACCATTCTCCTTCAGGTCTCTTATGGCATTTGTTATGGGTAACTTTACGGGGCACATAGGTTCGCACGCACCACACAGTGGATCGAATTTTGCAGCATCCTTAACCCTTAATTTCCTCGCCCATACTACGGTATCGTTTGAATATTCCATATATGCCTCTTCCGCCGTCATTGTTTTATCATCCACCTCAACTATCATCTCCGGGTCAGTTCTATAGGCCTCTTCGAGAGTCAACTGTAGGTTAGATGCACTCATATAAAGATCGGGGTTATCTGTGGCTGCTGCCGCTACATACATCGAGACATCATAACCCAAAGGACAGTTTAGATTGCAGGCTTTACACTGATAACAGGTCAGTGCCCATGGATGCCCCGAAGTGAATGCGCTAATTACTATTGAACCCAATACCATGGTTGCTAACAGGTACAATGCAACATTAAAACTTCTGTATTTTGGCTCCATTTTATGAAAACGTGTACATCAATACACCTGTAATGAATCCCCCGAGGATCCCCCCCAGGTTTATGGGATCACGTAAAAGTGCTATATTGAACATAATTCCTATGATAACCCCTACCACTATCATAAAGCCAAGTTCCTTTATTATCTTCCCGTCCATTTTATAGCATTGCCATCAAAAAGCCAACCAGTAAACCCCCGATGAGGCCTCCCTTGTCGTAAAACTTATATCCAAGGGAGAAATTTATCACAGCCCCTGCGAGCAGTCCTATTCCCATTGATATAGCATATAATTCAATTGCTCCCGCCATTTTAGATGAAACCTATTAATCCTATTATTAGTACTGCGACCCCCGTACCGACCATGATCCCAACCTGCTGTGGTTTTCCGCTTATACCTATGGCAGTACCCAGGTTACCTTCGCCTATACCTCCTATCCCTCCCAGGGGAGATGGACCGCATGAGGCTGCAGCATTTAATATAAATCCTGTCAAAATTATTGGTGTAACCCATGTATTCCCAGTCGCTTCCCCCACCTTCAGACCAAATAAAAGCACCCCTGGCATCAAAGCAGCAGCTAAAATTCTGCCGCAGGGCATGGGCAATATAGACGGTATGTTAGCTAAGATCACGGCAACACCAACAAAACCAAGGGGTGTGGAATTTGCCAAAATAGTTAAAACCTCTATCAATGCATCGAAGCTTCCTATTGCTATAAGTGCTCCCGCTATAATAAAGCCCGATATCATGGCCATTATCGGATGCAGGATAACACCACTGATCAAATCCTGTATTGATACCCTGCTTATCAGCATTATCACTATCACAAAGAATATGAGTATGGTCTGTATTGGTATCGGGGGCTTGGTTATGAATACAATCGCTATCCCCATAAGGAAAAAGAAGAATGAGAAGTAACCTGAAAAGGGAACCTCCTCCTTTTTATTATTCTTCTTCTTTTTGGCGTCCTCCTCCATCAGCTCTGCAATCATAGTCTCCCCCGGAAGGATTCTGTATATGATATTTATGGAGAACATCGCTACAGCAGTTATTGCAATTATACCTATCTGCTGTGCATTGGCAAACGAACCTATGGCATAACCGCCCATACCCTCGCCAATTGTTCCAATACCGCCCAGAGGGGACGGTCCGCACGAGGCTGCTGCATTTACTATGAAACCAAACACTACAATACTTGCCAGCAATGGCGTTTTTCTAATCCTTGCCAATTCATATCCAAATAATAAAGCTGCAGGAATTAATGCCGCTGCCAGAATTCTGCCGCAGGGCATGGCAAATATGGTCGGCATATTTACCAGTATAACCACTGTTCCTGTCAAACCTAACGGGGTCTTTGCTAACCTATCCAGTATATCTATTGCCGCCTTGAATGCTCCCGCTGCCTCTAAAGCCCCTGCAACAAGAAATCCCGCCAACAGCGCAGTTATAGGATGCATATAAATGTTGGCCGAGAGCTCCTTAAGACTTACAGGGCTGCCAAAAAGGGTTGCTATTATGACCAAGAATAAAGTAGTTAGAATCAATGCCGACTGAACTGGCAGTACATCCTGGGGTATCCACTCCTTTAATGAGGCAATTATCACCCCAAAAAATACCAGCAACCCAAATATCCCGAGTAACTCCATCATCAACCCCCCATGATATGCAATTTACCAATTTTCTGCGCTATTATTCTTGAACCAAACCTTGTTACCCCCACATGATCCCCTATCTTCATTCTATCTATGCACACACAGCAAGGACTTATCTCCGCCTTGCAAATCTCCCCAGTATCAAGTCTGACACTTATGGGTATTGTAGACTTACCCGCTTCTGTAGGCATTAAAGCGCAGTTTTTACATGAGCCCTTTTCTTCCGACATCCCACCAAGTGACACTATCCTCCCTGTCTTCTGTGGAAACAAGAATGTGCGCATATTCATGGCAATTAGATAAACACCGAATAGTAGCAAGCCCACGAATATCGCTTCATTGATCAAATTTACGAGCTCTCCGATCATTTTACTGTTAATATATTGGGATTTAAATATTATATTTATAATGATTAATAATTATAGAATGATTAATTTATAAGGGAGGTAATGAAAAATGGCAGATATGAAAAAAACATTGGACGAGGCAACAAAAACTGCAGGAACATTGGGCAAGGAATATCCGAGATTGATGGGCCCATTCGGTGTCTTAAAGAGACACACTGTGGAGGATGACGGTGCTCTGACATCCAAGACGAAGAGATTAATAGCCCTGGCATTGGCGGTCGCTAATGGCTGTGAATGGTGTATAGCATTGCATGTAAAAGGATCGATGGATGCTGGAGCAACAAAGGACGAGATAATCGAGGCATGTTTTGTCTCTGTTTTGATGGCTGGGGGTCCTGCTGTATTCCATATAGGACTGGTTATGGATGCAATAGAAAAATTCAGTAAATGATCTAAAATTCTTCAAGGTTTTGATGTAGCTAAGGGGCTTCATCTTTCAAGCATACGATTGCAACAAGAGATCGAAATTTATAACAGTGATAGTAAATTATTAAAAAGGCTGAAGATAAGGAATGAAAATAAAGGAGATAATGCACGAAGCAACTATGGTGAAATGTCCAATGTCCATATTGGATATAACAAAACTGATGAGTGAGAAGAATGTTGGATCTGTGTTGACTGAGAAGGATGGTTGTGTTATGGTCGTAACGGAGAGGGACATACTCAATAAGGTAGTAGCTTTGGATAAGGACTCAAAAAAGACTAAGGTCTCTGACATCATGACCAAGTGTGTCCATACCATAGATTCTAACAGTGATGTGTTTGAAGCGAGCGATATATTTAATAAATATCAGATTAGGAGGTTGCCGGTCATGGAAAGGGGAAAGGTAATTGGCATGGTGACCGCGAGAGATGTGGCAAAGAGTCTGGTCTATTTGGGCCTGAGGGCAGGTATTACCAAAAGGTCCAGATATGTCAGAGGTGAGTACAGATAAAAGATGAAAAAGATTTTAGCATATGCGAGTCCGGAAAAACACCCAAGCCTATTTGATGTGATAGTGGCACATGATTCCGGAGCGGATGTCGTTGTACCATACACCGAAATAGCTGCAGGGGATATGCGAGACATTATACACAGCTGTGTTTTCACCAGACACCCGGATGATCTTAAAAATACGGCAATATTCATCGGCGGACACGATGTTGACCGGGGTGAGGAATTGCTAAATTCCATCCTGAAAACCTTCAGTGAACTGCCCGATTTCTTCAGGGTCTCTGTAGCCATAGACCCGGACGGCTCCTACACTACATCAAGTGCCTGCGTTGTTAAAATAAAGAATTCCCTCCAGGGAAATCTCTCCGGTTTAAATTCAACGATTCTTGCCGGAACCGGACCAGTGGGTCAGAGAATTGCCGTCCTACTCTCCAAAGAGGGTTGCAATGTAACCCTTACCTCAAGAAAACTGGAGAGGGCAGAAAACGCCCGTGACATGATAAGGAAAAACTATAACGTAAAGGTCAAGGCATTTGAAGCAAAAAACGATGAAACAACAGAGAAAGTTATCTCAGATTCTGACATAGTAGTCACAACCGGGCCGGAGGGTGTGCAAATTCTACCTAAAAAAATCTGGTCTAAATCCCCAGTAAAGGTAATGGCCGACGTAAACGCCGTCCCACCCTATGGGGTTGAAGGCGTTGACGTGAGAGACGATTGCAAGGAAATCGAGAAGGGAAGGATCGGGATAGGTGCACTGGCAATAGGCGGTTTAAAGATGAAATGCCACCATAAACTGGTGGAAAATCTGTTCAAGAAAAAAGGCATCATCTTCGACCTGGAAAAAGTCTACGGAATTGCGGAATCGATTTGATCCCATGTCATCTTAATCTCTATCGTAACCAAACATTTTACAGTAATCCCTATGGGTCATCCAGTGAATTATCGAGCTTATTATTATAGGTTTATCCCCGATCTTGCTCCCTTTTACGGTATATATCAATCGCATACCCTCCGGCAGGTTGTATTTAAAGAGATTTGTAACTACATATTTTTTAATGTAATGCTCTGGTATCTTCTTTTTTTCAATGTTTTTGCCATGGAAAGGATTGGCTTTTAGTACATCAATTGCTCTGTTAATATGTTCGAACAGTCTATGGTTTGTGGATTTTAGCATATTGAACTCTTCTCTAATCCGTTCTTCCTCAAAGGCAACATAGCATTCCTTTTTCATTGATATTTAAAGCTATATTATATATATTTATATAAGACATAAGTTATAATACTCTATAAAACATTAGAGTGAGATTTAAAATGTCACAACTACTACTGGAGAAAAAATCACACAGCCCCACACTGGAAACCATTGAAATGGTCGAGGAAGTGGCTAAGGGGCATAGCGGCGAGTTTGGAAAGTATCAACTATGGAAGAAACTACCCAAGAAAATGATGTATCAGACATTCCAAACAATTTTAAGAAACCTTGAGGATTCAAATAAAATAGCGATAAGGGATGGAAAGATCATATGGATCTGGGACCCCGAAGGTGTAAAAAGACTCCTTGAAAAAAAGCTGATAATAAGATAACCTGCACCGTTTCCTTTGGAAATTCGTAAGTCTCTGGATTTGTTGTATATCGATATGTCTATATGGTTATATGTAGATATCTCACTGACAGTTATTTCCATCACCAATCACCCCCCTTCATCCTATGGAAGAATTCTTATAAATAGGGGGTTTTATTTCTTTCTGAATTTGTCCCAGACGAATTCAGGCGTTATAGATTTATTCCTGAAATACCAATAACCTATGTAAAATGAAAAAAGACCTTACAGGCAGGATCGAAGTAAATCCGGAAATACTGTGCGGGAAACCCGTGATTAGGGGAACACGGATACCTGTGTATCTGATACTGGACCTGATAGAGGAAGGGCTCAGCTTCGACAAGATAATCAAGGAATATCCGCAACTAAAGAAAGACGATATAAAAGCTGCAATAGAATATGCATCTCTGATCCTAAAGCATGAAGAGGCTCACGGATATGGAGCGTAATATAAAACTGCTAGCAGACGAGAACATACCAAAAAGCAGTATCGAATTTCTGATAAGAAAGGGGATAGATGTAAAAACCCTACCAGAGTATGGAAAACAGGGGTCAAAGGATAAGGAGGTAGTTGAACTCGCAATAAAAGAGGGGAGAATAATTCTGACACAGGACCTGGATTTTGGGAAGATATACTACTTCCACAAACGAGGTCAGGTTGGAGTAATACTGCTGAGAATAAAACCCCAGATCCCTGGGAAAGTAAACAGAATAATGGGAAACTTCTTTTCTAAGGTAGATCTTGAGAAAGAAAACCTAACTAAAACATTGATGGTGGTTGAGGAGAGAGGATACAGAATATTGAGGTAGAATCCCAGCTTAAATTCAACCACCTCTCACTCGTTCATCCATCGGAAGAATTCTTATAAATAGGGTTTTCATTCTCGCAGAATTCCAAAGAAACCAACCCCGTCGAGGAGAGTTCGGGTTAGCTTGGGTTTTATTTCTTTCTGAATCTGCCCTGTTTTTTAGGGTTTGCTGGCAATGAATTAACTGATAGGGATGGAGATAAAGGTCAGCAAGGAGGGGATGGAATTTGAGAAGGAATTAAACGAGTTAGACCTGCTTGTTCTGGATTTCACGAAGGTTTTTGAAGAGATCGGGATAACATATGTTGTCGTTTCAGGTTA
>Ga0209636_10000784_pt1 | contig 31666 bp, 24 predicted proteins | sample DeeMarSWOR152_54_FD_187464 | JGI IMG/M metagenome (GOLD analysis project Ga0209636, IMG submission 187464) | Marine sediment microbial communities from White Oak River estuary, North Carolina - WOR-1-52-54 (SPAdes) (version 2) | ecosystem: Environmental > Aquatic > Marine > Intertidal zone >...
ATCAGCGGAAAAAATTGCTGAAGGAAAACACATCGTGACTTTCAGGATGAAGAAGGAAAAAAGTGATTTGAAACAAGATGTGCGAATCGCCAGGATCGATGTGGTCTCGAGGGAAGTTAATAGACCCCTTGCAATTAAAAATATTTTAGGAATGAGTTTTACGCAAGATGAAAAATATCAAGACATCTCACTTCCTATTTACTTAAATACGCCATTGAAACTAGACTTTCGCCTATACACGGATGGCACTGTTAACCTTTGGGTAGATCATGTTAGAATTATGAATGATGAAAAATAAATCTGAAAAAAATAATATGGAATCACAATCGTCAAGTCATCATCCCATCGCTCTGAGCTTTGACTTGGAATACTGGTGGTGTTCAGAACTATTAAGAAATGTGCATCGCGAAGAGAAAATAGAAATCATAGAAGAAGCAACCCATCAGGCTTTGGATTTACTCGATAAGCACAATCGCAAATCAACTTTCTTTGTTTTAGGTTCGGCAGCAAAAAAACATCCAGACTTAATAAGACATATTCATCAAAGAGGCCATGAAATAGCCGCTCACAGCTATTCTCACAGGAACATTTTTGAGCTCACACCGCAGGAATTTGAAGAAGATCTCAAGAAAACAACAGAAATCTTAACTTCTATAACTTCAGAAAAACCCATAGGATACAGGGCTCCTAACTTTTCCTTTGATCAGAATACAAATTGGGTCTATGGCATATTAAAAAGATTTGGCTACAAATACAGTTCAAGCGTTTTCCCTTTCAAAACAAAACTTTACGGTCTTCCTAAAGCTCCTCTTTCCCCTTATTCTCCCTCCCCTTCGGATCTAACTTTACCCGATCCCCAAGGACAATTTATTGAATTTCCGGCAACTGTTCTTAAGGTTCTCGGAAAAAACATTCCCGTCTCAGGAGGCATTTATTTTCGTCTTTTGCCCGTAAGTTTCACGAAGTTCGCCCTGAAGAGGATTATAAAAGAGAGGCCAGCCATCTTTTATCTGCACATGCGCGATCTACATGAACATGTCCCCCGGATCAAGCGTCTTTCTTTCGAAGCACGCATCATCCATTATTTTGGCTTGAAAAATGCAATAAAAAAATTTGAATGTCTTCTCAAACATTTTGAATTTAAGGCAGTAATAGACGTCCTGGGACTCACCTAAGGGAAAAAATATGTTTTCATTCGAAAATTCTGATTCTCATATGTGACGCCGCTCCTTCACTTTTTTATATAATGAAAGGCGGAAAATTGGGGACAACAAAAAATAAATTACTCATTGTCATCCCCACATACAACGAAAAAGAAAACATCGAAAATCTGATTCGCCTGCTTCTCGAAATAGAGTCGAAACCTGATATTCTTGTGGTAGACGACAATTCTCCCGATGGAACAGGTGAGATTTTAGATAAGCTTGCTCTGAAGCACAAAGAAAGTATATCAGTTATCCACCGTACAGAAAAGCTAGGAATAGGTTCAGCGCATGTTAAAGGTTTTAAATATGCCATTAAACAGGATTATCAATACATTCTAACCATGGATGCTGATTTTTCTCATCATCCAAAATACATCCAGAAAATGATTGATAAGTCCAAAGATTTCCCTCTAGTCATTGGATCTAGATACATAGAGGAGGGCGGAACAAAGAATTGGGGACTGCTTCGCCAAATAAACAGCAGGGCAGCTAACCTTTTAGCAAAAAAAATGCTCCATATAAAATGCAATGACTGCACAGGAGGATTTCGTCTGTACAAAAAGGAAGTCCTCATGTCCATCGATTTGGATAAAATTTATTCGAACGGTTACTCTTTCTTGATCGAGATCCTGTATAAATGCCAGTTAAACGGATTCCAGATTTCAGAAATACCGATCATTTTTGAAGACAGAAGAGCGGGTTCCTCGAAAATTTCGAAGAATGAAATATTCAAGGCAATAAAAACGCTGTTGAGATATTGGATTAAATCTGCCCCCAAAAATAAATCCCACCGAAAGCTATAATGCCTTAAGGGCCAAAAGATTCGGCAAGTTCCACCCAAATGATTAATTCGGCTTTATCTCAATTCTACCCAGAAGAGCCGAAGTCTTCCACAAAGGAGCGAACTCAAAGGGAAGATGATATTTAAATTTCAGAGTGATGATATTGCTTCTATTTTTGAAATGGGGAGCCTTTATTTCAAACTCAATAACATTTTTTCCATCTTCTATTCTCTCTTCCATAAGATACTGATCGTTGAGATATATTTTGACTCTTTGAGAATAGACTCCATACCACCAAGGATGAGAGAATTCGAAGGGGGAGAAAAGATGAACACTAATCCTATGCGTTTTCCCCAGAATCTGATTGATTTCAAAAGCAACTTTCTTCTCACAAATTCTCTGCTTCTCATCAGAAACCTCCATAAGAGGACCAAATCCTGATAAATAAACAATCCTTGGCCTTCTCTCATCAAGCACCTCTGGTAAAGGTAAGCATGAGAGCCTCTGAATCGTGGCCGGGATTTGAGTGCCCATGTAATCCAAGTAATACCTCAACAGAAAGGATTTTCGTCTCGGAAAGGGAATCCTTAAATTCAACTCTTTTTCGTCAGAAGCAAATCCCCTCACGTGTGAACTGTAGCCTGGAATCTCAAGGTGTATCCTGAATCCCGAAGAATCCGAAAGAACCTTATTCTTGAAAGTCAGGAAAAGTTTTCCTCTTGAATATTCAATATTTGTCAACGCCAGCTCTGGAATTTGCTTTGGAATGGGTGCTTCAATTGCCCTTGGAAAAACTTGACTCGATAGGTCATAAATCAGCCAGCAGGTGTCCCCTATCATCTGTTTCTTTGTCCTCACGTTAAGTTTTTCTAAGAGATCTATCAAATTTCTAGATTGATCATTAAAGTAACGATCCAAATTACCAGCAATATGCTGACCCAATTCATCATACTTTATAGAAAATGACGCCGCTTCTTTGAAAAATACATAATTGTTGTTGTTCCCTTGGTTAAAATACCACAATGCATAGGGAGAATAATATTCACGGGAAAAGGAATGGCCTATAATTTTTTCTCCAGATAACCCCGTAATGAGAGTGGCCTGCCAAAAATCGCCTATCCAATATTTTTCTCCTGTCCTTTCCATGGCACTTATTATGTTTTTTAAATTTAAGTGCGCCCTTTTGACTGATAAATAACTCGTATACGTTGCTTTTATATTACTAAAGAAAATAATTAAAAACATGGTAAGCATAAGAACAAATTTAATTTTTCTTCTTATTAGATTAAAAATGGCAACCAACAGGAATGGGAGTGCAAAATAAAGAGGGTATAAGTATCGGACAAACAATATATCGGCACTGAATTTTGAAAATGTGTAGATTAAAAGGAATAAAACAAAAAAAATTACAAAAATACTTTCAGGCAAAAATTTTTTCTTCTTAATGGAAAGATAGATTATTCCTATCATTCCCGCGAAAATGAAAAAAATGTAGATATGAAGAAAAAAAATTTTCTCCCCAGATGTAAGAATGTATACGATATGACCTATGATTTCCTTAGCTTTTTCGAAAGGCAGGCCTCGAATTTTTGTCCCAGAAAACAAGTAACCAAAAGTCCCAGACTTACGGCTGATTTGAAATAAAACAAAAGGAAAACCTCCGATTAAAAAATAAATCATTAGACCAATGTATTTCTTCCACATCAATCTAAGTTCTAGCGCAATAAAAATAAAAGAACACACAATAAAATAAATCGTTATGGGCTGTGTCCAGAAGGATAATCCTAAACAAAAACCTATTAATGGAATTAAGCCTCTTTTGTGCTTTTTGTAGACGAGAAAGGAGAGATACATAGAAAGGCTACATAAAAAAAGAACGAAGCCAAAATTTGTACCGACAGAAAAGCTTATTGCGAATAGATTCGCTATCGGCAGACAGTAAAAAAAAGATAAGATAAAAGACAGATTATGAGAAGAGAACATTTCCTTAAAAAAAACAAATTGGATTATGATGAAGCATAAATAGAAAATGAAGCATGTCAAAACAGGAATAAAGATTGAATATCCGATTATTCTGAAAATTAATGCATAAATGTGATAGGTAAGAGTCCCTAAATAATTCACGCCATAATGATAAACTGGTGGAATCTTTCCTTCAGAAATATGTTTGGCTATCAATAAAGAAACAGCGTCATCGCTATTCATTTGACCAAAACTATACACAAGAAAAGGAATCCGGATGGCCGTAGCGATCAGAACAAGAACAACCAAGGCCATAAACACCTTATCGAATCTTAACCGGAGTCTTATTTTTCTTTCCCTAAATCTAAACAAAATTCGAATAGCCGTGACTATAATGAGTGGTATGAGAGCCAAGAGATAAGACAGATTTACCTTTTTAAAAATAGTGAAGCTGTCTTTGAACCATAAGAACACAAATGCTAGATACAGAATAATCTGAAGATATCTTAGTATCTGAATGAGTCTATTTTTGAAAGTCGGCGCTGATTCCCTTTGGTTCATCAAAAAAGGCTTGGATGAGATAACTTTATGAAAAAATTATGGCTTCAAAGTTTATTCGAATTCAATCCTATCAAACAAAGCCGATATTTTCAAGTGAGACATGAATCCAAAGGGAAGGTGATATTTAAATTTCAATGTCATGATATTCCCCTTATTTTTTAAGGGTAAATCCTTCATCTCAAGATCGATAATATTACTTCCTTCGTTTAATCGCCTTTCAGTAAGGAAAAGATCGTTAACCTCTATCCTGACCTCCTGAAAATATTCTCCATACCAGAATGGATGAGAAAATTGAAAAGGAGAATAGAGATGAAGGCGTACTTTAGACTTGTTTTCTATAACTTTGTTAATCTCAAACGTTGCTTCTTTCTCGCACACTCTCATCCTTTTGCCATAGACTTCGGTCATCGGACCAAACCCTGATAAATAGACAATTCTTTGCTCTCTCTCTCCAAAATCCTCTGGTAAAGGCGAGCATGAAATCTCTTGAATAGTGGACGGAATTTGAGTTCCCTTATAATTAAGGTAATACCTTAACATAAAGGACTTTCGCCTCGGAAAAGGAATCCTAAACTTTAACTCTTTTCTATCTGAAGAAAATCCTCTCACCATTGAACTGAAACCTGGAATCTCGATGTGTAATCTGAATCCAGAAGACTCTGAAAGGACTTTAATCTTGAAAGTCAGGAAAAGATATCCTCTTAAATATTCAATGTTCGCCAACTCCATCTCAGGAATTTTCTCTGGAATTGGCGCCTCAAACGCCCAAGGTAAGACTTGACTAGATGCATCATAAATCAACCAGCAGAAATCGCCTATCTTCTCCATCTTTGCGTTTATATCAAACCTGCTTAAGAAATCAATCAAGTTGTTTGCATGATTGAAGCCGCTATCTAAATTTCCAGAAATATGCTGAAACATTTTTTTAAACTTAACGGCATATGAGCCTGATTCTCTGAAAAAAACATAGTTACTGGTATGACCTTGGTTGAAGTACCATAATTTATACGGAAAATATCTCTCATGCGGATAAGACCAGCAAATTATTTTTTCACTAGATAACCCTGTAATAAGAAAAACCTGCCAAAAATCACCTACCCAATACTTTTCTCCAGTCACTTCCATCGCATGTATGATCTTTTTTAAGTTGATATGAGCGCGTTTCACTAATAAATAACTTCTGGAAGTATCATTTATATTATTGAAGATGAGGATGATTAAAAACAGCGATATCATGGGAATATACTTAATTTTTCTTTTTAATAAATTAAACGCAGAGACTAAAAAAACAGGGAGAACAAAATAGATTGGATATAAATAACGCGCGTGTGCCAAATGGACATCGCTGTATCTCGAAAGGATGTAAACTCCCATAAAGACAAATATAAATATTACAAAAATATTTTCAGGCAAAAATTTCTTTTTCATAAAAGAAAGAAAAACTATCACTAAAATCCCAAAGAAAATGAGAAAAATATAGATAAAATTGAGAAAATTCTTCTCTGCCGAAACAAGAAATGTCAGATTATCAAGCATCGTTTTGATCTTATCCAAAGTTATGCTTTGTATCTTTCTCCCTGAAAATATATACTCTAACGAAGCAAATTTGCGCCCTATTTCGCTCAAAATGAATGGAAAACATCCGATTAGCGAATAAATTATTAAATGAATATATTTCCTTAGGCTAAATCTAAATTTTAAAGCGACAACAACAAAGGAGCTGAGGGCAAAAACAACCGTCTCAGGGTGAATCCAAAATAAGAATCCTGAAAAAAATCCTAATATCGGAATTAAATCTTCTCTATTTTTTTTATAGATGAGGAAAGAGAGAAACATGGAAAGACTGCTTAAAAAGAGAACCAAAGAAAAGCTTATCCCAATATGAAAGCTAACGGCTAATAGATGACCAATAGGAAGACAATAAAACAAACACAAGACAAAGGATAGGTTAGAAGAGGAGAAAACCTCTTTAAACAAGATAAATTGAGTTGTGATAAAGGCCAGATAAAAAATTAGAGAAACCAACAAAACAATAAGAATTGAATATCCGAATATTTTAAACATCAATGCATAAATATGGTAAGGAAAAGTTCCTAAGTATTGCTGACCGTAATGATAAACTGGCGGCAGCTTTCCTTCAGAAATGTGTTTTCCTACCAAAATTGGAATCACATCATCGCTATCCACCAATCCAAAATTATAGACAAGAAACGGAATACGCACAGCCGTAGCAATCAGAATAAGGACGACCAAGGCGAGAATGGCCTTGCCGAATCTTATCCGAAGAGATATTTTCTTCTGCTTAAATCTGAGAAAGATCCGAATGATAGTGATTACAATGAGTGGAACGAGCGCCAAGAGACAAGACAGATTTACCTTTCTAAATGAAGGGAAATTATCTTTGAACCATAAAAATGAAAAGGCTAAATAGAAAATTATCTGTGAATATTTTAAACTTTTAGATAATTTATCTCGCACAATCCCCTTCGAGAATTGAGCCTTCAAAATAAAAGTAAATTCTCATCATTTACAAGAAAATGAAAGTCAAACTGATGCCGGCATATTCTTGAATGAACGTAGTTTAAGGCAAAAAGGAATGTGTGTCAACGTAGCTTGACATCGACTCTTTTTTTTATATATTATTGGTTCCCAAAAAGGATCTATAATTAAAAAAATCAAGATCCAGCACATCCAGAGCGAGAAAAATATGACGGTCTTGACAATCATTTATGTTTTTCTAGGAGAAAAAATGAAAAAGAAAGTGATCGTGGTAATGCCTGCTTACAATGCAGAGAAGACGGTTAAGATGACTTATAATGAAATTCCGTTTGATATAGTCGATGAGGTCATCCTTGTGGATGATGCCAGTCAAGATAGAACCGTGGATATTGCCAAGACATTGGATATGCATGTGATCGAGCACCCTGTTAATATGGGGTATGGGGCCAATCAAAAAAGCTGTTATACTGAAGCGCTGCGGAGGAAGGCGGGTGTTGTTGTCATGCTCCATGCGGATTATCAATATAAGCCGGCCTGTATGAGAGAGATGATCCAATTAATTTTGGAAGATAAGGCAGATGCTGTTCTGGGTTCCAGGATTTTTGGTGGAGGAACACGAGAAGGCGGAATGCCCATATGGAAAAATTACGGAAATCGACTCTTGAATTCTATCCAGAATAAGGTCTATGGCCTGAATCTCTCTGATTATTCAACAGGATATAAAGCCTACACAGGCGAAGTCCTGCGAACCATACCTTTTCATTTAAACAGGAATGATTTTATCTTTGATGAGGAAATGAACTCTCAGATAGTCATCATGGGATTTCGGCTAGCGATGATTCCTATTCCGACGAAATATTTCAAGGAGGCTTCTACCGTTGACTTCAGGACCAGTGTTCACTACGGCGTTTGGACTTTAATCACTTTAGCCAGGCTTCTCCTGCATAAGCATAAAATAAAGAAATCTCCTCTCTTTGAAAGAGAAATAAACCCATAGGAAGACGCCAGGTGACACATCATCCATCATCTCAAAAGAGTGATCTTGCGAAGGCATTTGATACGATTGATGAAGATGCCGTACATTACAGCGAATCTATGGAGAGATTCCTCTCTCTATGCTTTGATAGCTCTGAATTAAAAGACAAAACAATCCTGGATCTGGGTTGTGGTCCCGGCATTTCCACTTATCTCTTGGGGCTTAAAGGCATTAAAAGAATAGTGGGTATAGACATAAGTCCTCAGAGGCTCGAGATTGCTCGAATCCTTTCCAAAAAAAATGCGGTTGCCAATTCATATTTCCTTATTGCCGATATCTCTGATTTGCCCATCAAACAACAATCCGCCGACATTACAGTAGCCATTCAGTCCCTCAACTATCCTGAAAATCCTATGCAAGCCATCGATGAAATCATTCGCATCTCAAAGAAGGAGTCTACCATCATTTTAATTGCTCTAAAAAAGACAAAACTCGATCCCCTCTATGAGCTCATCCGGAAGATATGTGCTTCTTTTCCAGAAAAGACCCATCTTTTCATAGCCAAGTTTATTTCTTTCTTATTTCTTCCCATCATTTCTCTGCTTCTCCACAGAAAGGTCTCATCAAAAAAAGGGAAAAAAATATACCTCACAATTCTGGAGGCATTTTTTGTCCCAGTTGAGTTGTATAAATTCAATCCAGAGGAGTTGAAGACTTATTTTGCAAACCAAGGATTTGATGTCATTGAAATTCCTCCCCCCTCGCCCTCGATTGATTTTTTTAGCCCCTCTAATTCCTTTCTGCTTAAGATTATAAGGGATTGAAAATCAGCAAGACTTTCTTATCTGCTTATTAAAAAATCATTATATCAATTTTCCGAATGATCGAGAAATTCTCTATCATTTTGTTTAAGCAACGGCAAAATTAAGTCGTTTTGCTATGGAATCAGAAAAGACATTCTTTAAAGTTGTGTGCAGACATGCGAGTTCCGAAAGCCTGCTGAGATATTTCAATTGGGAAATACCTGTTGTATTTTCAAACTCTAATTTATTATCTCAATATTCTCTAAAAGGGCAGCGATTTTCCACAAAGGTTCAAAACCAAACGGAAGGTGATATTTGAATTTCAAAGTGATGATATCCCCTTTACCACTCAAAGGAAACCGCATTATCTCTAAATCCAAGATATTCTCCCCCTCTGACAGTATTTCCTCCATAAGGAAACGATCATTAATCCATACTTTGACTTGTTGAGAATATGTTCCAAACCAGTTGGGATCAGAAAATCGGAATGGAGAATAGAGATAGAGACGGAGTTTAGATTTTTTATGGAAAGTCCTGTTTATTTCTATCCTTACTTCCTTCTGATAGATCCTTCTCTTTTTGTCTTGGAATGTCACAGTTGGCCCAACTCCAGATAGGTATACGATTCTATTCCTTTTTTCTTCTCGGTCTTTTTCTTGTGTCGAATACAAGACTTCCTGCACGGTGGAGGGGATGTTCAGGCCTTTATAGTCTAGATAATATTTAATTTTGAACGCATCTTTTCTAGGGAAAGGTATCCGGATTTTAATCTCTTTTTTTTTTGGTGAAAGCGGTCTTATATAGGCACTATAACCTGGAATCTCCATGTGCAATCTGAATCCTCCATCCTTCGTGGTGTTCTCTCTTCGAAGAGTCACATTGAGATATCCTTTTGAACTTTCAATGTTATGGATTTTCAGCCTCGGTATTCCTTCAGGAACGGGAGCGAAAGTTGTTGAGACAAAAACATCCCCTTCAATTTCATAGACAAGGATGCTGTCTCCTATGCGCTTTACTTTTGCAGGGACATCGAGTTCTTCGACCAGTCGGATCAAATTGTTGGCTTGGTCGATGTCCTCCTGTTTCCATTCACGCACTCCATCCAGATATTCCTTATAATGCAGGGCATATGATCCAATTTCATATATGAACACGAAGTTGTTATTGTGTCCTTCGTTGAAGTAAGCAAGCCAGTAAGGATAATAAGGAGGAAAATCAAAGGGATATCCTATTAGCTTTTCTTCGGAGAGGGCAGTGAGAAGGAAAGCCGACCAGTATTCGCCGAACCAGTATTTGTTTCCTGTTTCCTCCATGAAATGGATCAGGCTTTTCAAATTAATGTCGGCCTGCCGCACGAGCTTAAAATTGTCATAGCTTCCTTTCAGATTACTGAATACACACATACCAAGAATGAAAATAATCATGAAGACGTATTTTAATTTTGTGTGGAAAAGACCAAACGATGCTAAGAGTATCACGGGCAAACCAAAGTAGAATGGATACAAATAACGAATCCATTCGGCAGCACTGAACCTGGAAAGGAAATAAATAGCCATAGATACCAAGAAAAAAACGACATAAATAGTCTGTGAAGAGAGTTTTCTCTTTCGCAGAGAAAAATAGATTATTCCTGCCATGCCCAACAACATGAAAAATAAGTAAACATAGTTTAAAAAATGGGTCTCATGTGAAATAAGGTTGGTCATCAGAGAGATGGCATTCTTTGCCTTTTGTCCTGCTGCGACATCAATCTTCTCCTCAGCAAAAATCCATTTCATCATAGTGAAGCCATTAAAAATTTCAAACAAAACAACCGGAGCACTCCCTAACAGGAATGAGTACCCCAAGTTGACGTATTTTTTAATCTGAAGTCTGTATTTAAGAACAAAAAAAATGAATGAAGTCATTATAAAGAATATGGTTTGTTGATGATCCCAAAACAGTATTCCGCATAAAAATCCCAGCCAAGGAATCCGATCATCTTTGTCTTCGTAATAGATCTGGTATGTGAAGAGAAAAACAAGACTGCAGAAAAAAAACAGGATGGGAAAACTGTTGATTGTATCTAAACTAATAAGAACGATGTTCCCGATCGGAAGACAATGGAAAAGAGAAGCGGCAAAAGCAAATCCTGTCGAAAAAATTTTTCTCAGGAAGAGAAACTGAAGCCACAAAAAGCCAAGAAAAAACAGGAAAGTCCAGATTTTTATACCCAGAACAGAATATCCAAAAACTTTAAAAAACAGAGCAAAGATGTGTTGGCTAAAACTTCCCTGGTGGACAACACCATAGTTAAACACACTGGCCGGTTCCCCTTCGGCCAGATGCTTCCCCATCAGGGTTGTCATCCCATCATCGCCGATCATGACCGCTGAACTGTGAATAAAGTATGGAACACGAACAGCGGTAGCCAGAAGAAGGATGAGCAAAAGAAGGATGAAGTCCTTATGCCACTTCAACCTAATATTTATTTTCCTTTTCCTGAGGCTGATGAAAAACCGAACAACACTGAGGATGAGCAATGGAATAAGAGGGATTAAAAATGATATCTCTAAAGGCTTTAAAAGTGGATAGGATAGTTTAAACCACAAAGCAATAAATGCCAGATAAAGAATGACTTGGGTGTATTTTAATACCCTAGGAAGAGTGGATGTCTTGCCCATGAACTCTTCATCTCTCCTCGAGTTTCTCTACTATAAATAATGCACACGATTTATTCAAGCACTATTGACCATGTCTTTTGTCATGTGATATATTACCCCGAAATATCCAATGAGGAGATGGCAGAAAAATCAAGAAAAAAAGCTGCCCTCTAACATGAAACAAATGGCGAGAGTATAGTCACATGAAAATAAGAGATAAAATGTTACCTGTATTAAGACCACATGGTGGTGAAGAAGAAGTCAATGCCCTTCGTGAGGTTATCGAAAGTGGGTGGTGGGGAAAAGGCCCTAAAGTTGCAGAATTTGAGAAGAAATTTGCCGAGATGGTTGGCACTAAATATGCTGTGGCGGTCACAAGTAATTCTCATGGAATAGACCTAGTCATGAAAGCCTTAGAATACAAACATAAAGATGTTATCAATCCAACCATTTCCTTTATAGCCACAGCTGTAATTCCTTTATGGAATGATTGCACATCAAACATTGTCGACATCGATCCCCTCAATTTGAATATTGACCCGGATGATGTAAAGAAATTTTTAAAAAAGGATTCCGATCTTATGATTGCGGTGAACATGGCCGGTATACCTGCTCCAATCGATGAAATTCGATCTTTTTATGATGGATTTATAATCGAGGATTGCGCTCACAGCTGTTATACCGAGGGTGCAGGAACTAAGGGAGACACGGCGATTTGGTCATTCCAGGCCGTAAAGACTATGCCTTGCGGTGACGGCGGGATGATAACCACAAACGATAAGGATTTATATGAAAAAATGAATCAAATGACTTGGTTCGGAGTTTCATCCACTTGGTCAAGAGTCAGACAACCTAGTAAAAAAGATAAAATTTCCGGAAGACCAGGATATACTTGGGACTACGAAGTGAATACAATCGGATACAAATACTATATGATTGATATCATGGCGGCCATCTGTTTAGAACAGATGAAAAAGCTACCGAAGCATTTGGAAAGGCGGAGATATATTCAAAAACGCTACAATGATGGACTTCATGATTTAGTGCAAAGACCGGCGTGGTCAGAAACCGTTCAATACTATTGTGCAAGAGTGCCTAAAGAACATCGTGATCAATTGATTGATTATTTAGGCGATAAAATGATACATACTTCCGTTCACTTTAAACCTTTACATAAATATAAAGTCTTAAAACAGAATAGAAATTATCCCGTTGCTGATAAGGAATGGTTGAAGTTAATAACATTTCCATGTCACCCTGGAATGACCGATGATGACATAGATTATGTGATTTATTGGGTGAATAAGTATTTCGCTGAAAACTATAAAAAATCCTGAAAGTATCGGATGCAATTGTTTAGAAAATTGAATGTCGTCAAGAAGATACTTTTAGGATATTCTAACTGTCCTTCCTAAGATGTGTCAGTCGTCGAAGGAAAAAGAGACAGATTTGGTCCAAAAAATATTTAAGGTCTTAAATTATCTATTATTATTTCTCTATGTTTGTTTGGTGTTTCTATGGTTCAAAGACAATATTCATCCTCTAAAAAAGATTGGTATCAGTTATCTTCTTCCCCTTATTTTCATAATTGGAATTCTTCTCTTCCAACTTTTTCTTAGAATAAAATATAAGAGAATAAGCATACGCTTTAGATTTAATAAAGTCTTCTGGGCCGTATTCATTCTTATTCTTCTAGCTCTAGCTTTTCGTATTCCTTCTCTTGTACATGGTTATGGTTTGATGACGAGTGATGACGCCATTCCTGCCTTAATGGCCAAGCACATTTCTGAAGGAAAGCTGCCACCGGTTTACTACTACGGACAGCTTTATATGGGTTCTTTTTCACAGCATATATTTGCCCTCATGTTTGTCATTTTTGGTTATTCAATCTTCCTTCTAAAATCTACAACCCTTCTTTTTTTTCTTGCTTTTATAGTTACTCAGTTCATCTTTATGAAAGAAATATTTTCATTTCGTTTTTCTCTTATCGTTTCTCTTTTTTACTGCTTACCCATCGGTCACCTGATTCCTGTTACCTTTGATAATACAGGGGCTTTTCCTTTGGTTCTTTTCCTGGGGAGTTCTATTCTTTATATTTCTTATCTGATTTACTGGAAAAACAACGAAAACTTGATTCCGCTCTTAGGCTTTCTGATGGGGATCTCTTTCTGGACTCACCAAATAACAGTTTGTTTTATTTCGACTTCCTTCGTAATCTTATTATTCAAGTTTAAACTTCGCTTGAAAAAGTATTTTAGCCTTTTTTTCTTTTTCTTAATCGGATGCCTCCCTCTCTTGATGGTTGAGGTATATGAAAAGTTTCTGTTATTAAAATTTCTTATACCGGGAAAGATCGAATTTGCCATTTGGGAAAAGCTGAAAACAACGATCAGGTTGACTCTTTCTCTTGTTTCCCTTGAAACTCATCCTTCGAGCATTTTTTTCCTTGTTTTTATTCTATTGGGATGCTTGACCTTATTATATTTCTCCATCAGGAAAAGGGAACTTTTGCCTCAAAGCATGTATTGCATTTTTTTTATAATCTTTTTTATGATTTATCTCTTTTCTGGTTTCAGCAATATTCCGGTAAATAGATATTTATATCCGTTATACGTCTGTTTGCCTGTGCTTTTGGTATCGCCTTTCCTATTGATAAAATCAAGAAAAAGATATTTGCTCTCTTTCGTATTAATATTGCTCCTTTTGTTTCCCTTTAATTTGAAACAGAATTACCTTGGCTTTCTGAAGAGTAGAGAAATGCATGTATTCTTGAATCGAGTTTTAGCGTCAATGAAAGATACAGGAAAGCAGTACTGGCGCGGCGATTATTGGACCGCCTATCTCATCACTGCTTTGAGCAAAGAAAATATTATCGTCGACTCCTATACTGTCAACAGATATTACCCTTACACACTTTTGTACTACAACGAAAGTCAAAGTGAAAACTATATTTTTCTTAGAGGTCCAGGACATGTTGAAAGAGATCGAGCCGAGAGGCTCATTGATCTGTTTGACACTCTCGACATAGACTACAAGGATGAAAAAGTAGGAGATGTCTGGCTCGTTTATGATGTGAAATATCCGGTGTTAAGAAGAGTTTTCAGCGCTTCCGTCCCTTTAAAAATTCCCAATTTAGTATTGAGTCGGATTTCGAGTTCAAGAGGACATCTTAATCTGTATTTTGAAAATAAAGAGATCGGAGAAGGTCTGGAATACAGAATAGCCGTGGATATACCAGGATACAGCTCTGTCTCAAGAAGGTTTATGTTAGATGAAAAAGAGATACATGTGCGGATTCCTTTCCCGAGGAAAAAATCTTTTAAAATAAGATATTATCTCGAGTATGAACGCTTGAAGATCAACTCGACCATTCGGGAGCTCTCCTACTCTCCGTCAGATGATGAACTTGAAGGCAGAAGAGCAAATATTGTCTATTTATCCGGTGTTCGTCCTGCCGTCGATATACAAGGCACACGGATGAGAATCTGTGAGAAAGTCGCAAAGATTGAGGTCAATAACATTCTCAAGGGAAGAGCATATAAAATTCAGCTTTATCTTTATTCCCCTTTTGAATTTTTTCATCCCTATTGGTATGGAGATAATTATCAGACAGTGAGAATTGAAATCAATGGCTCCCATCTTGCAGATAAGATATTACAGGATGGGTACAATGTGGTTGAAATTGATGGAAACAGCAAAAGCTGGCTCCCCGAAAAAGGTTCGATTATCATCACCTTAAGATTTAAGTATCATCTTCTTTTTAGTTTTGCTCCTCTCTGGAGGACATCTGCTTTATTAGAAAAGGTTGAAATGAAATGAATTTCTGAATAAGGGAACCGATAATATATGGGTGGTAGAAAACCGGAAGTTTATGCATCGCGTTGACAAAAGCAAAGAAGTCATAAACAATTTGACAACTCCTCCCTTTTATACTATAAATTATCAGCTAATGATCTGGAAAAATACAAAAAAGGAGACAAAATTGAGAAAGAGAAGAACATATTCGGGTTTCTTGCTGTTGCTAGGATTAATGATTGGGGGACTGCTTGCTCAAACTGACAATGAAAATGAAATACAAAATCTTCAAATTAAGCAATTAGAGGACAAACTCATTGTTCTCATAGAATCAGAAATTGGGATTTTATATGAGAGCTTTGTCCTTTATAATCCCAACCGGCTTGTCCTTGATTTGATGAATGTAGAAAAGACTTCCTTGGAGCCGGAATATAATGTAAACAGATTTGGGATTGCAAAAATTAGGACCGGGGTAAATAGACCTTCTGTCTGCAGAATTGTTTTTGACATCGGGGAAGAATTTCCTCTTTATAAAATCAACGAAGTTGAGAATGGATTGGAAATCTCCTTTTGGCCTGAAAGTACGGACATAGATAAAAAAGAGCCAGCAAGAGAAGAGGAAATGAAAGAAGAGGTAAAGAAGCCTGAGCCAGAGCCCGTAAAAGTCGAGAAAAAACCTGCCATAAAAGAACCAGCAGTCGTGCGAGAAGCCGAAAAAGTTGCAATGGCACCGAGCGAAGAAAAAAATTTCACAATCGGAATCATGTCAGGTCTCTACTTTGTCCGAGATGAAGTCTTTCGGGAAATCTATGGAGATTCCAGCCTTACATTTGGAGGAGAATATTCCTTCGCTCCTTTTCGAGCAGTTAAAAGTCTAGATTTCTGGCTCGGGTTCAACTACATGCAAGATAGTGGAAAAACGACTTTTTTGGAGGAAGATCTAAAATTCCGCATGATGCATTTTTCTTTCTCCATCAGATATCTTTTTCATCTTGAAAGATTTTCTCCTTTTATAGGACCAGGGGTCGATTACATCACCTACAAGGAAACATATCCAGAAGATTCTCCTGTTGAATCGATTGAAGGATCCATTCTAGGGTTTCACCTACAAGCAGGAAGCTATATTCACATCACAAGCTCCCTCTCAGGAAAGTTGTTTTTTAAATATAACATTGCTGAAACCACAACAAGCGAGGAAGTAGAGGTCTCTCTGGGTGGATTACACTTGGGAATTGGTTTCATATATCGCTTTAATTTATAGATATACACCCCTCGCTAAGTTGGGATTTAAGCTCGTAAATTCAAACCATCCTCATCATCTAAAAGAATATCCTCCACAAATCATCCTTGAAGCACTCCTGAATCCGTAGCGAAAACAAGTTTTCATGGGCCTCGATCCCTCCAAAATATAGTATGTTTCTATATTATTTGTTATAATCTGGAAAAATTGAAATTTACGGTTCATAATCATATGATCCTGCCAACAGCAAAAAGCCTTCTAAGTACAAAAATCCTCTTTCATCTAAAATCTGAATCTAACGCAGCAACGCCTAAATTATTAATAAATTGAATCAACAAGAGAAAAAAAAGAAAAAAGTCTCAGTTATTCTTCCTACCTTTAATGAGAAAGAAAATATTGTCTCATTAATCCAGACCATACTCCAGAACGTTGGTAAAGAATCAGAGATCGTCGTTGTAGATGATGATTCACCCGATGGGACATGGAAAGAAGTGGAGGAGTTGGCAAAAAACAAAAAAAACATCACTCTCCTGAGGCGAATGGACAAAAAAGGGCTCGCATCGGCCCTTAATGATGGGGTGGCAATATCCAGCGGAGATATAGTCGTTTGGATGGATTGTGATTTTTCCATGCCTCCTGAGGAGATAGGAAACCTTCTTGCGTGTATTAATCAGGGTAACGACATGGCTGTTGGATCCCGTTTTGTAAGAGGAGGAGGTGTCGAAATCGTCACAGAAAGTCAAGATACCTTATTGGCATACCTCATGAGCTTCACCTTGAATAAGTTCATTCAAACTGTTTTGGGACGCTCTTTCAAAGACTACACCAGCGGATTTATCGCCATAAAGAGACATGTCTTGGAGGAAATTCCTCTTAGAGGAGAATACGGAGAATATTTTATCGATTTAATCTACAGAGCGATCAAAAAGGAGTATAAAGTCATGGAAATTCCATACCTCTGCAAGGCACGAAAGATGGGTGTTTCAAAAACAGGAACCCGCCCTTCCCATTATTTTAAAAAAGGCCTAAAATATATCATCCTCACTTTGAGGTTGAGGTTCACAAAGTTAAAAAAGTGATGAAAATGGATGGACTTGAAATCGTCAAAGAAGAAAATCAAGTGTTTGCGATCATTATCAGGAAAGAATTTAATCAGCCCGGAGTTAACTTTTTCACACCCGACGAATTCTCCCAGCAATTGGGAGTGCTCATCCATAAAAAGGGAAAAAAAGTCAAAAGGCATAGACACAAGTTGATCAAAAGGGAAATATTCAGCACACAGGAAGTCTTGGTTCTCATCCAAGGAAAAATGAAAATTGACCTGTATAACGACACAGGGAAGATATTGAAATCCGTCGTCTTGACTCCAGGAAGCACAATTTTGCTGGCAAGAGGAGGACACAGGATCGAAGTCCTGGAGGATTCGAAAATTATAGAGGTCAAACAGGGTCCATATGCTGGACATGACGACAAAGATTTTTTTTAAAATGATTCCGGTTAACCAACCCCTGATAGCCAAAAACGCTCTTGAGTATGTCTCAGAGTGCATAAAGACAGGCTGGATCTCCTCTGGAGGCAGCTATGTTAAGAAATTTGAAGAGGAATTTGCTCGGTATTTGGGCATAAAGCACGCGATCACAACCACCAGTGGTACATCCGCTCTTCACTTAGCGATAGCCAGTTTAGGTATAGGGCAAGGAGACGAAGTCATCATTCCTGCTTTAACCATGATAGCCGTTCCTTATGCTGTCCTTTACACAGGAGCCACTCCTTGGCTGGTGGATGTAGACTCTGAAATGTTCAACATAGATCCTGATAAAATTCATGGTTTCATAAAAAATCAATGCAGGTACAGCAGGAAAGAAAAGATTCTGATTAACAAAATAACAAACAAAAGAATTAAGGGAATTATCCCCGTCCACCTTTATGGTCACCCCTGTCCGATGAAAGATATCATGACAATCGCTCGAGAATATAATCTTTTTGTCATCGAAGATGCCGCTGAAGCACATGGCGCTCTCTTCCGCCAAAAAGAGAATAAAAGAAGAGACTCTTTCGTCGGCACAATAGGAGACATTGGCTGCTTCAGTTTCTATGCCAACAAAATAATCACAACAGGCGAAGGGGGGATGGTCGTAACTCATAAAGACCAGATTGCAGAGAAAGCCAGGAGGCTTAAAGATCTTGCCCACTCTCCACAGAAAAGATTCCTTCATACGGATCTTGCCTTTAACTATCGCATGACCAACCTTCAAGCCGCTGTAGGTTTGGCCCAGCTTGAAGAAATCAATACGTTTATCGAGATCAAGAGAAAAATGGCAGCCACGTATCAGACTCTTTTTGAAGACGTAGAAGGATTGACTCTGCCTGTGGAAAAAATTTGGGCAAGGAATGTCTACTGGATGTATGCTGTCCTTGTCGAAAGAGAATTTGGCCTGTCGAGAAACGATCTGATGAAGAGACTCTGGGAAGATGGAATAGACACCAGGACATTTTTTATTCCTGTCCACCGCCAGCCCGTCTTCCAAAAAATTGGATACTACAAATCTCTAACTTTTCCTCTCGCCGAGGACGCGTCAAGAAAGGGCCTTTACCTGCCATCTGGTCTAGCCTTAACCCAAGAGCAGATAGAGAGAACCTGCCAATCCGTCATAAATATCCAAAAGAATTCAAGATAGCCTCCACCCATGGAAAAAGATGAATACAGAAAACATTTTGAAATGGAAGAAGATTTCTGGTGGTTTCGAGGTCGGAGAGAAGTCATCCTGAGTATCCTCGGTTCATTCAATATCCTTGATGGAAAATTGGATATTCTTGACGTGGGATGTGGCACAGGATTCAATTTAACGGTCTTCCAGACCTATGGTTTCCCCTTCGGATGTGATCTCTCGGAGGAGGCCATTTACTTCTGTCAAAAGAGAGGCCTAAAGAACATTGCTTATGCTGATGCTGGGAAACTCCCTTATAAAGATGAAAGTTTTGATCTCATTACCCTTTTAGACGTCCTCTATCACAAAAACGTGCAAAATGATATGAAGGTTCTTCTCGAAATCCGAAGAGTCCTAAAAAAAGGAGGTCATCTCCTGATGACTGACTCGGCCTTTAACTTTCTAAGAAGCAGTCATGATGTCGTATTCCACACGAGAGAAAGATACAACAGGAAAACCTTAGGAGAAAGACTGGAAAAAGCAAACCTCTCTATCAAGAAAATGAGTTACTTTAACTTCTTTCTTTTCCTAGCTGTTTTAACAATCAGAATCATAGAAAAGGGAAGATTTAGGGGAAGTAAAAAGGTTGAATCCAGCCTGAAGCCTGTGAATAAAAAGATCAACGCCCTTCTGCTAAATATTTTAAAATTTGAGGCCTTCCTGATAGGGTACGTCAATTTTCCTTTTGGAAGTTCGATATTGTGCCTGGCAAAAAAATAACGGTTCATATTTTTTCATACAGAACAGGTAGAATGGAGAGAAATATCAGAAGAATCAAAAGAAAGATGCTATTAAGAAACAAACTGGCTTTATTAACTTTTGTATTTTTCCTTCTCAATGTTTGCTCCGGGAATGAAGAATCAGGGAACCAGAGCGTTAGCAATCAGACTCTCAAACCCAAAATTCCATTCAAAGGAAAAATTGTCATTCAATCCAACATGGATGGCGACAATGAGATCTATTTACTAACAAAAGATAAAATGCAAAAACTAACAGACAACGCTTGGGAGGACGAATATCCCGCCTGGTCGCCTGATGGAAAAAAAATAGCCTTCACAGCGAATCCTCGAGGAAATTATGATATTTTCATCATGAACCCTGACGGAACAGATATCATTCCCCTCACGAATTCACCCTCTAACGAAGGAGAACCTTCTTGGTTTCCCGACGGAAAACATATTGCTTATGCAAGAGAAATAAAAAAATTGTTGAGAAAAGAGGCAGCGCTGTTCAAAGTGAATCTGGATACAAAAAACACAAAGAGAATTATACCTGGATACTCTAAGATAAACGCCATACCTCATATCTCCCCAACAGCACCTTTGATTGTGTTTACGGGCAAAAGGACGTTCGGCTGGGATGTGGCTGTATATGACATGAGAAAAAATGAAGTGGAATACCTGGAAGAAGGAGGGAACAGCTGCCGTGCACGATTCTCGCCTGATGGCAAAAAATTGGCCTACGTGTCCTCCAAGGCTGATGGAAAAGGAGATGTCTGGCTTATGAATCCTGATGGGAGCGAAAAGGCCAGGTTGACGGAGAGGGACGAAACGTTTGACTATTTTCCATCCTGGTCTCCCGATGGAAAATACATTGTTTTCAACTCCTCTACCAAGCACGACCACAACGCAGACTGGAAGCTTTACATCATCGATGTGAGCAGTCGGATAATATCCCTACTTTTTGACAGCCCAGGAAATGATAATTTCCCTGACTGGCATTAAACGACTCACACCTGAATTGACTCATCAAGAGCAATTAAATATCATAGGCTGTGCTTGAGTTGACACATTAATCACATGAAAAAAACAAGCTTATTTCTTTTCTTGCTGATACTCTCCATTTCCATCTTCTCGGGACAACACAACAAGAATCAAGAGGGAAGACAATCCGCCTTCCCTTGTTTCTCAAATAACGGGGACTTAATCTTTCTTTTCGAACAGGAAGGGGAAGGTCTTTTTCTCGGCGAACAAAAAATTCCTTGGCAAAACGAAATCCAAAAGGAAAAGCTTCTTATCAAAGGAAATGCCTCTTCTCCCACAATTAAAATAGATAGCCAAAACAGGATGTGGATCGCCTGGCAGCAGGAGGACTTGGGAAGATTGGATGTCTATCTTGCCTGCTTTGAAGATGAACAACTTAAATGGCAGAATAAAATCAGCGAGAATTTTAAAGGAAATAACACATCTCCATCATTCGAATTTGACCTTAACGGAAATATCTGGATGACCTGGATAAACAATAACGAGAATCATTCCCGCGTCCTTGTGAAAGATATAAAAAACGGAAAAACCTGGCAGGTAAATTCTTCGAGTATCTCCCATGCTTACACTCCAAAAATTGTAATAGACAGGACAAATATTGTCTGGACTTTCTGGGTGAGCCAGCAGAATGATCAGGATGTTATATTCGTTAGTCACTTCGATGGCATCGACTGGTCTGAGAATTCCAGCCTTCATAAAGACTCTCGTTATCCTCATATTACTCCAGAGGTTTGTTTAGACATTAAGGGTAACCCATGGATTGTGTGGAGCGCTTATGACGGAAAAGACTATGAGATATGGTATTCATACTGGAACGGCAGGGAGTGGTCAACCGAAACTCAAATCACAGACAACTCTGGAATTTCGGACATTTATCCCCACATGGCATTTCTTCCGGGAAATATTCCTCTTATTGCCTGGAGCCAAATGGGAATCGAGAGTCGCATCTTTCTTGTACTAAGAGAAAAGGGGAAGTGGAGCCAGGAGATAATAATCGATAGTGAAAATGGATGGAACAGAAAGCCTAGATTGGCTGTATCCGGATTTAACATAGGAATTGTCTGGGATAACGTTACAGAAAGCAAATCATACATAAGAACGAAAATTCTGACTTATCCTGACCTCTTTCAAGAGAATATCAGAAAAAAAACTATGCGTCGTTTCCCTGCCAGAACTCATTATCCAAGAAAAAAAACAAAAGTATTCGCACTAAATTCCGATTTGAATGATGAAGAATATATAGCCTTCGGAGATAGCATCACCTATGGCGTCCTATCAAGAACATGGTTTCCAGATAAAGGATATGTTCCACGACTCGAGCACTTATTGAGAAGCCACTTTAGTGCTCCGAAGGTCCTGAACAGAGGAGTTCCAGGCGAACAAACCCTAGAAGGATTGGCCAGAATTGAAACCGTTCTCACCCAAGATAAATCCAAACACCTGTTCCTGATGGAAGGGACAAACGATATGACAGGGGGCATTCCAAGCGAAACCGCCGCCTTCAATATTGAAGAAATGATTAAGAAATGCATACAATTCGATGTTTATCCTTTGATCGCAACGATTATTCCCAGGAGTGACATACTCTGGAACCTTGGAATCCGAGACAGGACTCTCCTTTTTAACAAACTCTTGGAAAAAATTGTCCCGGCTTACTCCTTACCGCTTGTGGATCAATATGGCACCTTCATGGATTATCCAGATGGCTATCTTAGCCTTTTCAGCGACGGCGCCCATCCCAATGAACTTGGCTACGAACTCATGGCTGAGGCATGGTTTGAAAGCATCAAAAAAATTCCACTGCCCCCCGTAAACCTCAAAGCCGAAAGGAAAATAAACAAATATCTTTTTTATGACGAACACATCAACGTCGTCACATGGGAGGCAAATCCACTCTTATTTCCAGAGATTCAGCTTGCTAATTATCAAATATTCAGAAAAAAAGATGAGGAAAGTGACAAAGATTTCGAAATGATTGCCACGGTTCCAGCAGATACCTTTTTATTTTTGGACAGAATGGTTTTGCCTACTCTGATTTATAATTATTACATCCAAGCTGAAAGCATTGAGGGAATCAGAGGGCCTGTCTCGATCACAACCACCGATAGATAAAGAACTTCACTTAACCTGAATAATCCAGATTATGGCCGTCTACCTAAATCTTCACAAAAGCTTAAATCAAACTTGCCGTAATTTCTTCGCTTCATTCTTAAGGTGAGACACATCATAAAAATTGACTCGTATTTATCAGGAAGAATAGGAAGATTTATTATTTCGAGTTTTGAATACTTCTCCATAAAAAAATTTAATTTCATTATCTCTTCCATATTTATCAAGAGGCATTCAATGTTTATAAATGGCCTCATATCTTTCTTCATCTTTTTCTGTGCATCTGATATAGTTTTAAAGGAATCTCCCACAGCCCTTGATGATTCGATGAAAAAAAACAAACGAAAAGCACTAGGACAACACTTTCTTATTGAAAGAAATATCCTAAAAAAAATTGTAAACGTGATCGATCCTCAACCTGAAGATCTCATCATAGAAATCGGAGCGGGAAAGGGGGCTTTGACTTTTCCCCTCGCAAAAAAAGGATCCCGAGTCATCGCCATCGAGAGGGATAGTTCCCTGGTTCCTTACCTTAGAAAACAGTTTTTTCCCAACCTGATAACGCTCGAAAGCGATGTTCTGCAGGTCAACTTCAAGGACCTTGTCCAGAAAAAAAGGGCCAAGATTGTCGGAAACCTTCCCTATGCCATCTCTTCGCCGCTCCTTTTTAAAGTTTTAAGGGATAAAGATCTTTTTTCTGCGTGCATCTTCCTCCTCCAGAAAGAAGTCGCTCAGAGACTATGCGCTCATCCAGGAACAAAAAAGTATGCACCCATATCCATCCTCTTCCAGAACTATTTTGTCACCTGTCTTCACTTCCATGTCCCGTCATCTTCTTTTTACCCTGTTCCTCAGGTGGAGTCAGCTCTTGTGTCGCTTAAAAGGCGGGTTCAACCTTGTTTTTCAATCTCCAATCAGGAACGCTTCCACACATTCCTAAAGGGAGCCTTTCGGAGTCGGAGAAAAAAACTCAAGAACAACTTAAAAAACCTTCACTTCCTTGAATTCGATATAAGGGAGACTCTCAAAATCTGTAGAATCGACGAAGGGCTGCGGCCTGAACAAGTGTCTTTATCCCAGTTTGTGGCCCTTTTTGAAGCACTTCACCCTGATAATGTGTTATAATTATAGCAATGGCGAAAAGAAAGAAGAAAGACAAAAAATTAAAAACCTCCAGAAAACCGAAAAGAAAAAAACAAGTCAAAACATCAGAAATAGGCGGCATTCTCCTCCTTCTGATTTCCCTCTTCCTTCTGATCAGTCTGGTCAGCTATGATTCCCAGGATCCATCTTGGGCAAGTACAGCCTCCTCTGAGACAAAAGTAAACAATTATGGAGGCAAGGCCGGAGCCTTCTCTGCCGAAATCTTGCTTCAGGTCTTTGGGTTCACCTCCTTCCTCCTCCCCATCGCCCTGTTTTACCTCGGAATTCAGACCTTTCTTCCAAACGAACGCAAACGTCTCCTCCCAAAAACCAGTGGCGTTGTCTTTCTTCTCCTCATCCTCAGTGCTCTTTTCTACACCTTGATCCAATACGTAAGCTGGCGGGGAGCAAGGATCGCATCTGGTGGCTTGGTGGGAAATATCCTATCCTCGTTCTTGATTCGGTTTTTTAACCATACAGGCACAGTCCTTCTTCTTATCGGGCTCATCTTTTTATTCTTGATCTTCTCCACCCGTCTATCCATGAGTAAGATTCTTCACCTGATTTCTGGACTCTTCCGGTTTGCCTTCAAGGAAGTCCGAATCAGGATTAGCAGTTACCAGAAAGCCAAACGTCGTGAAAAGATGAAGAAAAAAGTCATCGAAAAATATTCCGCACCCAAATCCAAAGAGAAAGAAGAAAAGAAAACAGAAAGAGAAAGAAAGCGGGAAGAAAAAGAAAAGAAAAAAAAGGATAGACGAGCACCCAAGAAAGCCGTTGCCATTCAACCGCCACCCCCACACCGTCCCCAGGAAAAGCTCCTTTTCCCCGAGATGGAAAAGATGGAGGGCTACAATTTTCCTCCTTTTAGCCTGCTTGATTCTGGAAAAGAGTCCGAGCAGATCGACAAAAACGAGCTGTATGAAAAGAAGCAAGCCATCGAGGAAAAACTCCTGGAATTCCGGATAGAAGGAGAGGTCAAAGAATACCATCCAGGGCCTGTTATCACGACCTATGAATTCTATCCGCATCCTGGAGTCAAAGTCAGTCAAGTCGCCAGCTGTGCAGAAGACTTGTCTTTGGCTCTGGGTGCCGAATCAGTGAGAATCCAGAGGATACCCGGAAGGTCCTCTTTAGGAGTCGAGGTGCCCAATAACAAGAGGGAGATCATCAAAGTCCTGGATATCATCCAAACGGAAAAATTCCTCAAATCACCCTCCAAACTAACATTAGCACTGGGAAAAACTATACACGGGGAGCCCTATGTCACTGACCTGTCCATCATGCCCCATCTCCTCATCGCCGGAGCTACAGGGACGGGAAAAAGCGTTGCGCTCAACTCTATTATCGCCAGTATCATGTACAAAGCCAGCCCTGAGGAGGTCAAGCTCATCCTCATCGATCCCAAACGTCTGGAGTTTTCGATATATGATGGCATCCCACATCTTATCTGCCCTGTTGTCAAAGACCCAAGAAAAGCAGAGGCTGTTCTGTTGGATTCCATCAAAAAAATGGAGGAACGCTACCATAAACTGGGACTCCTCAGGGTCAGGAACATCGAACAGTACAACCAGCAGGTTAGAAAGATTTCGAAGGAGCAGAAGGGAAAATTGTCAGAGGAAGAGATGGATAACCTCAAACCTCTTCCCTACCTTGTTATCATCATCGACGAGTTGGCTGAACTGATGATGATCGGAGCTCAGGAAGTTGAGTACTGCATCGCCCGCCTCGCCCAACTTGCCAGAGCTGTGGGCATCCACTTGGTGATGGCCACACAGCGACCATCCATCGACGTGATCACAGGCACCATCAAAAACAATTTTTCCAGCCGAATTGCCTTCCGTGTGCCGTCGAAGATCGACTCCCGCATCATCATCGATACAGCAGGAGCCGAAAAACTCTTAGGCATGGGGGACATGCTGTTCATGCCTCCTAATTACCCCCGTATTCTCCGGCTCCACTGTTCCTACATTCCCCTCCCCGAAATCACCCGATTGGTTAAGTTCGTTAAAGACCAAGGAAAGCCCAGGTATGATGAAAAGATCATTCATGTTCTCAAGAGCCCTACGGCCCATATCATGGAAGAATTCGGAGAAAAAGATCCCTTTTTCGAAAAAGCCGTTGAGCTTATCCTTTTAACTGGACAGGCATCGGCGTCCTACCTGCAGAGAAAGCTCAAACTGGGCTATGCTCGGGCTGCACGAATCATCGATCAGATGGAACAGGAAGGCATTGTGGGCCCTTCGGAAGGAAGTAAACCCAGAGAAATTTTGGTCAGCGCTGACGCCTACCTGAGGAAGCAAGCTGGGGGGGAATGATTGCTTCGCCGAAGACGAAAAACAAAAAGGATCAAAAAGGCGCTTGGCGACGCAAGCCTTCAGGAAGCTTTAGAGAAGGCGTCCTCTCATCACTTTACAAAGTTTGAAGCCACGAAGAACGAAATTCCCTGGGAAGAGATAAAAGAAAAAGCCAAAGCCATAAGGCAGGACTGCATCCAACGGCTTCCAGAACTCATCGAACAATTCAGTCAGGAAGCTGAAAAGGCAGGAGCCTTCATCTACCAAGCTGCGACCGCACAGGATGCTCTCCAAACAATAGAAAAAATTCTTCAGGAGAAAAAGGCCAAGCTGATCGTCAAATCCAAATCCATGGTCAGTGAAGAAATCGAACTCAATAGCTTTTTAGAAAGAAAAGGGTATACGGTTGTTGAGACGGATTTGGGTGAATGGATCATCCAGCTTGCCAAGGAAAGGCCTTCCCACATCACCGCCCCTGCACTCCACAAGACAAAAGAGGAGATGGCCAAACTTCTCAGTAAACACCTCCACCAGGATGTTCCTCCTGATCCGAAGGAAATCGTAAAAATAGCCCGGAAACATCTGCGAAAAAGTTTTATCGAAGCCGATGTCGGTATATCCGGTGCCAACTTGGCCGTGGCGGAATCAGGGACATTGGTGATCGTGAGCAACGAGGGAAACGCACGCCTCGTGACCTCTCTTCCGCCTGTCCACATCGCTTTGGTGACAACAGAGAAGTTCGTTGAGACTCTAGAGCAGGCCGCTTCCCTTATAAAGGCTTTAGTCATCGCCTCCTCCGGATCAAAATTGACGGCTTATGTGTCCTTCATCACTGGAACCAGCCGAACAACAGACATAGAAAAGGAATTGGTTATGGGCGTGCACGGTCCGGGGGAATTGCATATCATCCTCCTGGATAACGGAAGACTCGAGGCAAGCAAAGACGAAGACCTGGCTAAAATCCTCTCATGCTTGAAATGTGGAGGATGTATGCTTGTCTGTCCGGTTTTCCAATCTCTGGGTGGCCATGTTTACGGAGGCCCTGTTTATCCAGGTGGGATCGGGCTGTTGATCACAGCTTTGACCCATTCTATGAAAGAGTCCTCGGATGGATGGGATTTTTGTGCCGATTGTAAAAAATGCGAGGAATTCTGTCCGGTCGGAATACCCACAGGAGAGCTTATCCTTCAGCTTAAGGGGAAGAAAGGAGCCAGGCTCTGGGAAAAAGGGCTCTCAAGCCTTTTCAGGAAAAAACATTTGATGAACATTGGGGCAAAACTCCTTTCTCATCTTCCCACATTTTCCTGGAACAGAGGAACGTCCTCTTCATCTGGAGAAGCGGAAAAAATCCAGCCTCCAAAGAACACAGAGGGGAAGAAGGTCTATTTCTTTCAGGGATGTTTGGCGAGATTTCTCTTTCCAGAAATCAGAGAGGCGGTTTTCTCAAGCTTGTCCCAACTTGGCTTTCAAGTGATCTCACCAGAGGATCAGGTGTGCTGTGGAGCCCCCAGCTTTCATCTTGGACAACAAAAAGATATGGAAAAGTTAGCCAAGAAAAATATGTCGTCTTTTTCCAGAGAAAATCCCGACTTAATTCTCACCATATGCCCTACTGGTCATGCCATGCTGAAGAAGAATTACCCAAATATTTATCCTGAGTCCTCTGTTTGGACAAATAAAATCTTCGACTTTACAGAGTTTGTTGTGAAGAACGGCTTGCTTCCTGAAACAGAAAGAATCGAAGGCTCACCCAAAATATTCTATCATTATCCCTGCCATTATCTGAATGAGCTGGGCTTGAAAGAAGAGCCGATAAAACTTTTAACATCTCTAGGCTTCGATCCTGTCCTTGAAGAGACTCCCTTTTCATGCTGCGGATTCTGTGGGATTTTTTCTCTTAAAAATCCAGACATCTCCGCCCACATGTGGGAAAAGAAACGCCAAAAAATCAAAAAAAGCAACACCACCATGCTTGCGACTGACTGTCCAGGATGTTTTTTCCAACTAAAATCTTGCTTATCAGGCAAAGAAGACGCCTCGAAAGTTTTCCATACGGCTGAGCTTTTTGCCCAACGACTGAAAAGAAGAGAGGCTAAAAGTCAGGCGATGAGGCTTTTTTAGTGAATGGTGTGCATAAGGAGGGATCTTTCGGTTTCCGATTTGACCTTTTGCCACTTTTCCTCAGGAACAGAGAAAAAGGCATCGACAATATAAGGATCGAATTGGGTTCCTCGGCCTTTTTCAATCTCGTCAAAAGCCTTTTTGAAACTCTGTCCTTTCCGGTAGGGGCGATCTGAGGTTATGGCATCCACTGTATCGGCAATGGCAAAAATCCTCGCTTCTAGAGGAATTTCCTCTCCTCTCAATCCGTAGGGATAGCCAAGGCCGTCAAAGCTTTCATGATGGAAAAGAACTACCCGGGAAGCTCTGCGTAAAAAATTGAATTCCTCGATCATCTCGTATCCCAGAAGAGGATGTTCTTTTACGATCTCTCTTTCTCTGACAGTCAAAGGGCCATTCTTCCTCAGGATTGATTCGGGAATCCCGATCTTGCCGACATCATGAAGCAAGGCACCCCTTTCTATATCCATAGAAAAATTCCTATCATCAATCCCCAGAGCATTGGTCAGGAGGAGGGTGTACCGGGCCACAAGTTGCGAATGCCCCACCGTATCCTCGTTTCCATCTGTGGCCGCAATCAAATACAAAAGGTTTGAATTGAGAAAGGCGTGTCTTTCCAAACAACATCCCTCTGAGGCAATGGCATATTCCTGGAAAGAGGATTCATACCGCTGGCCTATATCCCGTAGTATGCATTTAGCTGAAGATATCTTTCTGACCTCTCGTTGTACCAGCGTCCGGATACAAGATTTTTGTGCTGTTTGATGGCTTCGAGGAATGGAACAGCCTAGGCCATTCCACACTAAGGCGGGATAATAGGAAGTCTTTCTTCCTTGGTGATCCTCAATTACCAAGATTTCTGAGGGTTCAGGAAGAAGCTCTTTTTCCATAGTAATATCGTCCATCCTGCTCCAGTTGGGTCTTGTTCTTAACATAGGCGTACGTTTAGTCGGAAAATCCCTCTAAAAATTGAACCCCCCCTTTATAAAGAATCTTTATCCTTACTACCCAGACTCATTCTGAGGTAAAGCGATTATCAAATCTGTGGGCTATAGATTCCTTTGGCTTTCTTTCGATTTGAGGAGTCAGCGTCTCCAGCACTTCGAATCCCTGCTGTTCTAGTCTTTTCTCTATCAAATCGTAAAAATCAATTTCACTTTTCAGGGTTATCACACGGCTAACCTTAGCTTCCATTATCTCTCCTACAGAGTTTCCTTCACACTTCGCAGGCAAAAATATTAGTCGCCCAAATCCTAAGAATATTGAAACAAGTTTGATCATCCCTTGTCTAGGAAGTATCTTTTTTTCCGTGGTAAATAATCATGAAGGTGTCATCTGTCACAGCGCCGGTTCCCCTCCATCCGAAGCCCATTGTGGGAGGGTTTTGGCAAGGATGGAGGGGAACCGGCGCCACACTTCTCAATAAGGTCAGGTGTTTCCCTTATCACGGAAAAAAAGATGCTTCCCCTTGTCCAACTAGTATTGTCATCGATGGCTTCTGGCTATATAATGGGACAAAAGTGGAAAAAAGAAAATCCGATCTCAACACGGAAGAAATCGTCGACAAGTACAGGCCTATCATCAGTTTCAGAGTCAAAAAATCTATCGGTGCCCATACTCCGGATTGGGAAGATGTGGTGAATGAGATCATGGTCAATGTTCTCGAAAAGCTCAAAAAGGGAGAATTCCGCGGAGAATCTTCAATAGGAACATTCATCTACACAATCACTTCCCGCCGGATCATTGATTACATCAGGCAGAAAAGCAAAGTGCTGAAACACGCTCCTGAACCCAAGCCTTACCTTTCCCCGCAAGAACGTATCGAGGATAAGGAAAGAGCGGAGTGGATCGCCAAAGCTATCGAAAAACTTAAACCCAAATACAAGGAGGTCCTTTACCTTTACTATTATCAGGAACTCTCCCGAGAGGAAGTAGCCAAGAGGCTAAACATCACCTCCCGGCGGGTGAGCGAAAGAGTTAACTACGCTCAAAAACTTCTCAGAAAGGTCATGAAATCATGAATTTTTTTCAACTTTTTCGGCCAAAAGCGACTAAATCAATGAAGTCCAACAGAGAGGAAAGCACGATGAGACATTGCATGTTCGAAGATTTCATTGACGATTACTTATTCAACAGGCTTGATGAAACGCAAAGAGATGCATTCGAAGAACATTACTTCAACTGCCCCCAGTGTTTTGAAAAAATGGCTGAGAGAGACGAGCTGATCACCGTGATCAAAGCTAAGCGAAGTGAGATCTTCCGTGATGTCTATGCCCCTGAAGCGACCAGCCGCTCCTGGTTGGAATCTGTGTTCGCTTTCTTCACGCCCAGACAATGGGCCATGGCTGCAGTCTCGGCGGCTTTGATTCTGATTGTGGCCTTTGGCGTTATTCCCAACCTGAAGACAAAAGCACCTGAATTTTTTATCAATGAAGACCTGGTCAGAGGCTCCTCGATAACTCTCATCTCTCCTGTCATCGACAATCTCAAACAGATTCCCTCTGAATTCAGGTGGCAAAGTCTGGGAGAAAATATAGAGTACAAGCTCTTTATCTACGATAATGGAGATCTGCTCTGGAGCACAACGACTGAGGATAACTTCATCATTCTCTCTGAGGAAGTCAAGAAGCTCATGGCCACTGGTCAAAAATATTCCTGGCAGGTCAAAGCCTTCTCTGCAGAAGGCACGCTCATCGCTGTCTCGAGCAGAGTCCAGTTCAACTTTGCTTCAAAATAACGAGTCTTTAATCCTCTTCAACCCTTTCCTCTTCGGCATACATCCTGCCCCGCGTTTCTTCCTCGAAAGCTAGACAACACATCAGACGCCCACAGAGTCCTGAAATTTTGGTCGGGTTGATCACGATCTGTTGCTTTTTGGCCTTCTGGATTGTGACGGGTTCAAAATTCTTCATGAAGCTGAAACAACAAAGGGAACGCCCGCAAACACCCAGTCCGCCGATCATCTTCGCTTCGTCTCTCACCCCAATCTGCCGCATCTCGATACGCATCTTGAACTCCTTCGCCAAATCTTTCACCAGGAGTCTGAAATCGATGCGACCT
>Ga0209636_10000785_pt1 | contig 31651 bp, 29 predicted proteins | sample DeeMarSWOR152_54_FD_187464 | JGI IMG/M metagenome (GOLD analysis project Ga0209636, IMG submission 187464) | Marine sediment microbial communities from White Oak River estuary, North Carolina - WOR-1-52-54 (SPAdes) (version 2) | ecosystem: Environmental > Aquatic > Marine > Intertidal zone >...
TGGGACTATTTTTGAATATTCTTATCCTACAAATTAGATTTTTTTTGAAATTAACTAGGGATGTAAATAGAACCTTTGCAATAATTATTAAAGCAGAAGATGAACACAATTTAATAAGTCCAGAATCAACTAAAATAGTTTATTATTACTAGAAACAATGCACTCTTAAACATATAACCGAATCTACTATAACTATTTGAAAAATTCCCAAACTCATTTTCCTTACTTAGACACATCCTTAAGTATTAAATCTATCTAGTTTTTTGTTTTTTTAATTTTTTTTATTACAAAGGAAGAATCAGAAAATTTATTATAAATATAAAAGTATTGATTATGGGGAGAAAAATGAGAATATAACTCACTTTTACTACTATCTTAATTTTTGTATTAACTCACTAAAAAAATATTTTTTCTTTTTTTATTTTAAAAAAATTAAATTAAATATTAAAAATTAAAATCAATATGATTTTTTATTCTGTTAAACAAATATGTTAATTAATAAAATATTGGAATCAAGATTTTAAAATTAAGTTAATGGTGTAAAAATAATATTTTATATAATGTTCTATTATCTTATTTTGCATATATTTTACACAAAATTTATATAAAGATATGTTATTAAATTATGCAAAAAAAGAATTTTTAAAAAGGAGATAAAAAAATGAAAAATAAAACAATTGGTATTTTATTTTGTATGATTTTGATTATAATTGCAACACCTTTATCAAACGGTATAATGAATAAATTAAACAATTCATCTTTTAATATCGTTGATCAAAACCAAAATGATTACCTTGATATTGATTTGTTAAATCCAATTAAATTAGAAGAGGTAGTTGATCAAAGCCAGGAAGTATGTGCTGAATGTAGAAAATTTGAAATTTATGCATGGCAACAGTTTGTTCCACAGGTAGATGAGCTTTTATCAATTGACATTAGTATTTCACAAATGTATCCTAGTTCACCAGATTTAATAATAACAATTGAAAAACCTCTTGGAACAGTTTTATCATCTGTATCAATTGATGCAAAATCAATTCCTTATGCTGAATGTGATTGGGTGTCTATTGATATAAATCCAGATATAACATTAAAAAAAGGAGAAATCTATTACATAGTTCTTAGTTATGAGCAAGGTGGAGAATATAGTTGGTGTGGTGCAGAAGGCGATTTATATACGCCAGGAGAATCTATAATAGGTTCCGAATGGGATTTTTGTTTTAGAACTATTGTTAATAAACCAAGGTCTATAGATTCTATAAATATTTTTAAGAATTTTCCAATTTTATATCATTTTTTAATTAAAATAATAAATAACATTCAAAATCTGGAAAAAATACTTAAATATTAAAATTTTTTTCTTTTTTTAAGATATTTAAATTGATTATCAAAATTATATAATTCTGATTTTTTTCTCCTGTAAAAATGGACATTGATAAATATTAGCACGCCCGCACCGGGATTCTGTCGATGTTTGGGACCATTTTTTAATTTTCTTATCTGTAAGCTTAAACTTTTTATCGTGTCTTTGACTCATTCAAATATCAAATAAATTAATCCAAGAATATATTACCAATTAATTTCCTTTCCAAAGTTGATATAGCACATTATATGCTTTCTGAATATCTTTCTCATCCACAAACCATAGTATTTCTGATGAACCACTTAGAATATCTAAAATATTGATATTATTTATCGCTAGCTCATTTGCTGAAATAGCTAAAATACCTGGAGTATTTCTTCCGTTTGAAACCATATTATGGACGCAAATTTCACCCAAATCATCATCTACGGTTAATATATCTTTATCCAAGAAAAGACTTTTAATAGACTTTAAATTATGTTTGTCAATAATTATTTTGACAGATTTATTTCCTTGGATAACTCTTAAAACATCGCCTTGATTGGGTCGAATAACCGAATAGAGCTGAGGCAATGTTTTTGGAACTTCTATATCTTTTACAACAGAAAGAATTGCAAGGGGACTCCGAGTGGATATAGCAGTAGGTTTTCTTATTACCTTTGATGCATTTTCAAATACATTTTCATGTTCTGAATAATCATATCGTCTAATTGCACTAATAGCAGCATCTAAAGTTGTATCGAGATTTTCTTCTTTTATAAAATATTTAGCTAGTGCCGTTACGTTTATCAAACCACATCTTAGATTTTTCAATATGCAAGGATTTTGATCCAAAAGTTTCCAAATTTTTTTTGTTATATTAATTGTAGATAATTTATTTATATTTGTCATATTTGACGTATTTATGTCATATTTAAAAATTTTTCTGTTATTATGCCAATATATTTAAATATGAAAAATAAATATTTTTTTTCTAGATTAAAGTATTTTAAAGGAGGTAAAAAAAATGAAAAAGAAATTTAGATGGAATTTTTTGAAGGCTGTTATAGCAGTTATCGTTGGCTCGGCTTTTATTATGCCTATATCCGCGATTGCTAACTTTGGAACTATTAGTAATATAAAAAGTAATGGCGGCATTAAAAATATAGAAGAAACTACTCCAGGTGAGCTATGGAACATGACATTTGGCGGAACGGGTTATGATAGTGTTGGTGGTGGCTCTTCAGTTCAGCAGACAAGTGATGGTGGATACATCATTATATCTCAGACAGATTCATTCGGTGCTGGTGGTTATGATTTTTGGTTGATAAAGACAGATTCAAATGGTGATGAAGAATGGAACATGACATTCGGTGGAACAAGCGATGATCGTGGCTATTCATTACAACAGACTTCAGATGGTGGATACATCATTACAGGAGATACAAAATCTTTAGGTGCTGGTGGTGAAGATGCATGGTTGATAAAGACAGATTCAAATGGCGATGAAGAATGGAGCAAGACATTTGGTGGAACAAGCGATGATGAAGGTTATTCAGTACAACAGACAAGTGATGGTGGATACATCATTGCAGCAGCTACATATTCTTTTGGAGCTGGTGATAGGGATGCATGGTTGATAAAGACAGATTCAAATGGTGATGAAGAATGGAACATGACATTCGGCGGATTGGTCTATGATGCGTGCTTTTCAGTTCAGCAGACAAGTGATGGTGGATATATCATTGCAGGGTTTACTATGTCTTTTGGTGCTGGTAGTTCCGATGCATGGTTGATAAAGACAGATTCAAATGGTGATGAAGAATGGAACATGACATTTGGCGGAATGGGCTATGATGGTGGCACGTCAGTTCAGCAGACAAGTGATGGTGGATATATCGCTGCAGCAATTACAATGTCTTTTGGTGCTGGTGCCATTGATGTCTGGTTGATAAAGACAGATTCAAATGGTGATGAAGAATGGAACATGACATTTGGTGGAATAGGCTCTGATGCAAGCAATTCAGTTCTGCAGACAAGTGATGGTGGATACATCATTACAGGACTTACAACGTCTTTTGGTGCTGGTGGTGATGATGCATGGTTGATAAAGGCAGATTCAAATGGTGATGAAGTATGGAACATGACATTTGGCGGAACGGACAATGATCAGGGCTCTTCAGTTCAGCAGACAAGTGATGGTGGATACATAATTTCAGGAGGTACAAAATCTTTCGGTGCTGGTAATTATGATGTATGGTTGATAAAAGTAGCAAGTGAAAATCAGCCTCCAGATGCACCAGATATTGACGGTCCAAATAGTGGAAAACCAAACACACCACTTGATTTTACTTTCAACTCTGTTGACCCAGATGGAGATGATGTAAAATACATCATTGATTGGGGTGATGGAGATACTTTAACAACTAATCTTCATCCGTCTGGTACAAATATAAGTGAATCACATACATGGGTTGCTAAAGGAACTTATACGATTACTGCAAAGGCAGAGGATGAATTCGGTTTAACAAGTCCGGAGATAACTAAAGAAGTTACTATACCAAGAAACAAAGCAATATTTACAAAACAACCGATTTTAATGTGGTTGGTTGAACGTTTCTCAAATGTTTTTCCAATGCTAAAACAATTAATGAAATTATAACCTGAAAATAAGATAAAACTTCTCTTTTTTTTCTATTGTCGATAATTATTAATAAAATTATTAATATAAAATTAATTAACAAATAATTTTATTTTTATTTTATATGATTAAAATTTAATAATTATTCTATTATCTTTATATTTTTAACACCCGCACAGGGATTTGAACCCCAATTTACCGCCATAAAAATATAGTTTATATCTGTTAAATTAATTATAATTTTATTAGACCCAAATCGATTATTATTCGCTAAAGAAATTACAAATTATGAGTTAAAAATCCAAAGAAAAATTCAAATTATGATTTTTGTAAAATTTGTTGAACTGATTCTAAAAATTTTTTAGATTTATAAAGTGCATTTTCTGCCTCATCCTTATCAATAGTGGATTTTTCTAGTCCATAGAATGATTCATGACGCTCAAGTCTATAGGTATCTAAACAGTTAATCATGTTTTGTCCTAGCTTTGACGAATAATTTTCTCTTAGATATGCAACAACACAAGCATGACTTTTTTCGATGACACCATCATTAAACAATATAGCACGTGCTGCTTGGAACATACTGGTATATGATGATACTATTGATTCTTCAAAGAAATCGTTCTCAAAAAGTTCCTCTGCTCTTTTTTCTTTTATTTTCGCCATTTCTAATGATTTTGTTACTTTGAGAGAATCTGGTTTCACTTTTCGCAGTAATCTTTTTTTAAAGCAATCATATGTTCTCATTCAACCACCGGTTTAGTGCCATATAAAACAATTCCGTCTAATATTACATCAAGATAGAATGCTCTATTGGTTTTTGCTTGTTTTGACCATTGTGCTGGTGTGAATGAAATTAGGTTTACGTCATGTTTGAGTAATTTTGTAAGTTCAATTATTGGTTTATCTTTTGATAGTGAAATGATAAGGATATCTATATCACTTTCTTCGTCGTTTTCCCCTTTTGCATAACTTCCAAAGAGAATTATAGAAGTGACTGTGTTCATATGATTTTTAATAAACTCAACTACTAATTTTTTTTGCAAGAAAGCTAGATTGTACGCTATTTTTAGATGACGAAAGGTTGGATTTTCAATATTTGCTTTGTAGAGTATTTGATTCTTTTCCTTGGTTCTTATTAATATATTATCTGAAACAAGTAATGTTAATGCACGTTTTACCGTCATGGGATCCATTTTTAATAGGCGTGCTGATTCTCGTAGGTAATAATTGTTATGCGGATGTTCAAGGAACAGTTTGAAAACACTGAGTTGTTTGATTTTTTGATACAGTTGTATCATAATTTCATACATATATTTTTAGTTTAAATATCTTTCTCAATAAATTTATAATAACTTCAACGGTTAATAACAATTAAAATTATTGTATTGTGTTATTTGGGGGTTGTATAAAATTTCAAAAAATCTGGGATTTGAGCCCCAATTTACCGCCATGTTATTGGCTTTCTTATCTGTTGAACCTATAAACTTATTTTAGTCTCTTGAACTTGTTCAAATCATTTAATGGAACAGACATCTGATCCTCATTTTATATAACAAGACAAGAGGTTCTAAAAACCTATATATTATATGGTTCTTTAGCTGGATGCCAATCATATTCAATCCATGGAATCCCGAACGCTATTCCGTCTTCACCAAATCTGATCCCTAAAACTAATGTTCCTCTTATTCTATGTGGACCAACCCCTAACCAGGTATCCCAGTAATTACCTATCCATGTATCTTTCTTATCTTTAACTAAACCAGTAAAAGGAAATAATATCACCTGTCTCCCCCACCACGGTTCGTTCAAACTGTATTTTTTGAAATTATTTTTTGTAATAGTATTACCCCTCTCCTTCTCATCTGGCTCAGAGACAGGACTGTAAATCCCAATAGGACAATTTTCAATGTCATTCCCATATACACTATTATTTGTCCCATGTATTTGTATTCCATTTCTACTACATCGTCTAATTTTGTTCCCTGAAACATTTTGTTGATCATAACCTAATGAAATACCAACTTCGCAATCGGTTACGACATTGCCTGTAATTTCTAAACCTCTTGGGGAACTCCATGAATTGATTCCAACAGAACAATTACATATTTCATTATTTATAATACTAATATTTTTATCAACAGCCTCAACTCGAATCCCATATGTCGATAAACTTATTGAAATTAAATTTCGAAGAATGCAATCTGATATAGTAATATTGTCTTGTTCATATACCACGGCGGCTCTTACCCAAATGCATGTCGAAATTACTCCCCCCTGTAGCTTCAATAGTAAAATTCGAGACAGTCACATAACTTGCTATTACCTTAACGACACCATTATTTCCAACGCCCTTAATGAAAGGTTTTCCGCTATCATCACCGTCTCCTAGTTCATGAGCTATGCCTAGAAGACTCACATTTTCTTTCGTAATCTGAATCTCATCTTCAGGATAAGTTCCACTATACACCTCGATACTATCTCCAGGATTCGAATAATTCACTGCTTCCTTTATTGATGTAAAATCTGCATCACCTGGTTCATCATCAACTGTAATGATATTCGTATCGTGAGTGAGTTCTGATCTCATTGATGGAATGATACAACTCACGATGAAATAAAGAATAATTACAATCGCCAACCATTTTCTTTTCATATATTTTCCTCAAATATTATATGGTTCTTTTGCTGGAAACCATTCCCAGCATATCCAAGGCATCGTTATTGGTATTATATAAATGAGAATAGGTGGCGGGGCTGGAATAGGAATAAAAAATATTATTGCCGTTCCATTTATGAATTTTATAATTTTTCCTTGCGATGAATCATAATAATTTCGAATGAATATTAGATTTAACAAGCGATGTCTTCTTATTGGAAACCACTGAAAAAATGTAACATCCTGAGTATTGTTTATAAAATTATTATGTTTTACAATGCCAGTATCGGAGTTTAAAAGTATATCTACACCACATCCACAATTACGAATCTCATTTCTAAATATTGTACTATTTATCGCTTCAGACTCTATCCCTGTGCCACAATCTTTAATTACATTATTTGATACAACCATATTTTTACAACTATCCATATCTACTCCAATAGAACAATTTGATATTAAATTATAGGAAATGATGCTGTCCTGTCCAAAACTAACACCTCGCCAAAAATTGTTAATTATATTTCTATACACTTTTGTATTAGAACTCCATCCTTTTATCACAATGGCTTCTGAACCGTTATTAAACCGATTAAAAGAAATATTTGTTTCTACACCCTCAACTTGAATTGGGTTTTTATGATTAAATGTATTATTAATTATTGATATCCCGTACGCGTTTTCATTTATAAAAACCGCATAAAAAATTGTACTTCCAGAAAAAATGTTATTAGAAATAATATTATTTTTTCCTTTTACTTCTATTAAGTTAAATGGGGTTCCTCCTTCTGTACTAACATTAAATCCATCAAAAACACAGTAATTTGCAATGATGGTCAATAAATTTGGTTGTTTATAACCCGTTATTAATGGTTTACCTGAGTCGTTACCAACTCCTAGCTCATAAGGTATACCTCTAAGAGTTACACCATTTTTTGACATTGATGCAGTTACAAGTGTGTAATTACCACTATAAACCTCAATGATATCACTACTAACAGAATGCACCAGTGCATCTATTATCGAAATATAATCACCATCACCTTCATCATCAACCGTGATTGTTCTTTGAGAGGGTTGATATGATTTTTCTATATGCTGTGCAAATGATGGAGTAATACTCATACAAACAAGTGATAGGATTATTCCAATTACTAGATACCTTTTTTTCATAATTTACCTTCCTCCTAAAACATATTTGAGTAACGGGAAATTATTTTGAAATCGTTTTAGTAGTCTCAGCATAAGTTGGTTTCTGAATTGATGAATGAAAGAATAGGATTTTATATCCGAACCATCTATTATTACAACAGCTGAATTTCCTGCCTCGTCATAGGCTAAAAACTTGAGTACAGCTGTCTTTATTGTTGTGGACCATTCAATGGAAAAGTAGTAGGTTGATCCGTCGCCTCCAACTATTGTTTCCAATAGTTCATTATTCATGTATATCTCTATTCTCCCGCCTTCGAGGTAATCACAAGTTATGATAAAGTTGACAATCCATTTACCATCTATTTTATTTACCTCCCAGTCTACAAGTATCTCAGGTGGAGTTGTATCAAATTTAAACGTTGCAGATTTTACCTCCTCCGTATTGCCTGCTTTATCCACAGAAAAATAATAAATGGTGTATTCACCGTCCTCACCAACAAATATTATCGACCCAAAAACCTCTATCCAACATCCTCCATCTATTCTTGCGTAGGTATGATTAACACCAGACAAATCGTCAATGGCTTCAAAATAAATATCTGGGATTCTTTTATACCAACCATTCTCGCCATTAGGTTCAGCCGGGTCAAATGAAATCGTAGTAATAGGTGGTGTCGTATCATTATCATAACGAGAGTAGGATTTACAAATCATTTCTTTTGTTGAGATATGTTTTTCTACGGATAGACTTTCAATTACAGGTATAGTACTCATACAAATAAACAAAATAACAATACCCAAAGCAAGGGTTTTTACTAACCACTCTTTCTTCATACGTTACCTCCCTCATATACAAATAATCATCTTTTATCAAGTATTTAAAATGTATGCCAATAATTATCACAAATTTGCGGTAGAATTTATTTTTATTAAAAAAAAGATATACACTGCTTGACGTTAAAATCTTAATATTATGGCGGTATAATATTCACAAAATTTTTCATGAAAAAACATGGTTTTTTCTCCTGTTGAAAAGACATTATTTGTACGCCCGCGCCGGGATTTGAACCCCAATTTACCTCCAAAATATTGGTTTTCCTATCCGTTGAGCTTATAAAATTATTTTAGCCTCTTGAACTTATTCAAATCATTTATTGGAATAGACAACTGATCCTCATTTTATATAACTAGACAAAAGGTCCTAAAAAACTATATATCATATGGTTCTTTTGCAGGGTGCCAATCAAAATTAACCCAAGGAATGTATCTATCTCCTAATTTTCCTTTGATTAGTTTTGGACCTAAACCAATCCAGTCTGTCCAATAATTACTACTCCAATGATTAAACAATGAGAATTGTAAAAAAAACGCGTTACAATATATATTCCCTATGAAATTATTTTCAACAACTTTGTTATTCATCGATCTCAGGAGGAATAAACCATATTTATTGTTAGTTTTAATAACATTATTAACTAAAACATTATAGTTGCAATCTTGGATAAGTATTCCTCCATCCAAAAACTCACCAGCACCATTGTTATAAATATGATTTTTGAAGATTTTTGCATTACTATCACCTGAAATTAAAATTCCTAAATTCGTATTTTTAAAGATATTATTATGGTTAATTTCAATATCTTGTGAACCATATGAAACACTTATACCAACACAAAAATTATAAGAAATCGAACAATTTGAGATAGTGACATTATTACTACAGTTTCCAATTTCATCGTCTTCTCTTATAGCAATTCCACCCTCGTATATTTCACCATTACCAATAATTATGCACTCATTAATCGTTATATGATTTGAAGAAACGACATAAATGCTAGTGCTCGGATTGTTTTGTATAATGCAGTTTGATACATTAACGTCATGGTTACTGTATAAACGAATACCTCCTCTATTATTTTTAATAACACAATCTGAAATATTTATATTAGTAAGGAAAGGGGGGTCATCTGGTTCCCACCATTCTTTTTCAATTACTAAAATACCGACATTCCAATCTTCAGTCGAACTATTTAATATTGTAAAACTACTAACGTTAATAAAAGATGCCATTATCCATAAAGTGTCATCAGTTCTTTTTCCATCTATAATCGTATTATTCTTATCCTCACCAAAAAGATTAATTGATTTGTTGATGATGACATTTTCATAATAGGTTCCATTGCAAACAAAAATAGTGTCACCATCAGTTGAATTATCAATTGCATCCTGAATCCTAGTATAATTACCAGGACCCATTCCACCAACATACAAAGTATTACCATTAAAGATTAGCTTAGAAGATTTCTTTACATTATCAACAGCATATGATGGAGTAATACTCATACAGATAAATGATAAGATCATTCCAATGACCAATCCTTTTTTAAACAAACTTATTCGCATATTCACTCCGCTCTCCAATTTGATATAAAAATCTGTCTAGTATTGGAAACCTGTTTAAAAACAATGAATTGAGAAATTGTTTATTGTTAGATTGATTTTTTACAGCAAAAAAACTTCCGTCAATAAACTCTAAAATATCAACATTATCAATATCCACAGGTTCCATAAGAGGGAAACGATCCTTATTCACTATTTTAATTGGGTGAATATTATAAGGCTCATCACCAACACCATCATTATTGCTATCATTTCCAGTGTAATCATCCCAATAGTTACCTTTTCCTTGGAATAATCCTGTACGTTTATACCAACTGTTAATACCAATATCCCATCCATTACGACCGATGTTTCTTATAAAATTGTTATAATAGATATGATTATTGAATTGTCCCTCATCTGCCTCTATACCCAATCCATTAATATCAGTGATGTTATTAGCAATGATTTTATTATTAATAGCTAAAGGCCATAGATAAATACCAATTATATCACATTTGAAAATATTATTCTTATAAATGAGATTGTTTCTTGTATTAGATAAAAGAATACCTCCAGTATTACAGTCGGTAATATTATTATTTGAAATAATATTTGAACGGGTAAAAGCCATAAGAGCAATACCTATTCCTCTTGCACCATATATTGTATTACCTGAAAATTCAGATTTAAAGGTAAATTGTTGTAAAATAGCAGTAGACCTTAGATCACCATATCTTCTAATAAAAGTATTATTTTTAATAAAAGAATTATCTGACGCAAAAATAACAACATTAGCAGAAAAAGGTATTAAATCCACAATGTTACAATCTGATATTGAACATTGAGATGTAAAAACTAAACCAATTGTTGTAATTGAAGGAAATACAGACTTAGAAGTTAAAACCCCATCACCACCTCTAACATTAAACCTACTAACTGTAACTTTTTTAGTGAAATTTAAAAAGATATTCCCTTCAATTATAGTCCAGTTTTTATTCTGCCCCATTAGATTAATCGATGATTTCAACAAACCATTAACATAAATATCCTCATTATAAATACCATCATATACAAAAACAGTGTCACCAATCTTTGCTTTATCAACACCATTTTGTATTTTATCAAAATGTGTTACATCCCAACCTGAAGTCGAACTATCAAAACAATTACTAACAAAGATATCAGCATCATAACTTCCATCAGCTAAATTATTAACATAAATCTCCTTTTTTTCAAAAAACATACCGAAAGAGTATTTTGCTTTTAATCTCAAAGAATATAAACCTTCATCCAGATTTGTTGTATCTATTGATAATAACACACCACTTTGTGGTATGGATGAGTTCAGAAGTTCAGTCCACGAACCAGGATTATCACCAATACCTAATTCTAAAATATAATATTGAAGACTTTCCCCCCAAATAGTACCTTTTATCTCAATTGTTCCTTTTACATCCTCCCAACATGTGATTTCCTCTAATTCAACAGCAAAAAGCTCCTGCATTAATGCATTATAGGCATTTATCCTCCCAGTACCAATATATTCATCTGTCTCAATTTCATCAGCAGTAAAACAAATAACTGATCTAACCATCTGAATAGGACATGGACACTGTTCATGTTTGGATAATAAAAGAGCTGCAAGTCCTGCTACATGTGGACAAGCTGCACTAGTTCCTTTAATTTTAACATATTTATTTCCTCTATCTGTAGTTAGAATTCCTGTTCCTGGTGCTGATACATCAATCCAGTTACCAAAGTTACTACCCCAACTCCAATCCCTTGCTCTTTTATCAGTTTGGTTTGTAGCTCCTACAGCAATCACTTGATCATAGGCTGCTGGATATGCTTTGTAATCCCTATCTGAATTACCAGCAGCAGCTACAAGAACAACATCATAATCATATGCATATTTCATACAATCATATATTATCTTACTTTTTGTATACCACCCCCAACTCATAGAAATAATATCTGCACCATTGTCAACAGCATAATAAATACAATCTACAATATCATACTCATAAACTGCTCCTTCGGAATTTATAACTTTTAATGGCATAATCTTGCTGTACCAACTAACACCTGCCATTCCAATACTATTATTTGTACTTGCAGCAATAATACCACTACAATAGGTTCCATGGCCATAATCATCAATCGGTTTGTTATCATTGTTTACGAAATCCCAGCCCCTAGTATCATCAATATAACCATTACCATCATCATCTATATTATTGTCTGGTATTTCATCTATATTTAACCAGATGTTATCAACTAAATCCTCATGAGTAAGATCGATACCAGAATCAACCACTGCAACAATTACACTATCCTTTCCTTTTTCAATTTGCCATGCTTCAGGAGCATCAATATCACAATCATTTGATCGATTCAACGCCCATTGTTCATCAAAAAACGGATCATTTGGAATCTCTCCAGAACTTATCGTATGAAATATTGTTGATTTTAAACCTTGATATTCATTTTTTGAAGATACTTGTATTGGAGATATATAATGTTTGTAGTTTGGCTCAGCATATTCAACATTTGAATCTAATAAGTATTCTTGTATTGTACGATATATGTCTATATCATCTGAAAAAACAAACTTATATATATTTGATGAATAGGGCTTATATAATTTTTTAAATAATTTTTTTGCAGATATTACATTATGTTTTTCATTCAGGGTATCTATTGTTGATATTCCTGTTTTAACTATATTATTTGTTGTTATTTTTATGTTTATATCTGTTTCTTGTTTGAATTTAATTATTATCTCTCTTGAATTGAAAATGGATTTATTATCTTTTTCTGGATTTTTTAATAAACTATAACTCTGTAATTTGTATTGATTATTGGATTGATAATAAAGATCATCATCAATATTGTATGAGAGTTCTTGTTTTAATACAGGTTGTTTCTCTTCTATAGTTGTATAATAATTATTTTTTAGGTGTATTGTTGTTATACTTGGTTGTATAGCAAGTCCTAGAAATAGGATTGTTATTCCAACATAGAGTAGAACGTTCTTAGACAAATTATACACTCCCTAAATTCCATTTATTAGATAATATTATGATATAATTAATTTGTATTTAATTTAATATTGATGAAGAATCTTCCTATATATCCATCATAAATATTTGAAAGTGTTAAATTCTGAAACAATAAATAATCATTCACGTCATAAGGAGGACTAAGTGATTCAAGTTTATCGCTTTCCATATTTCCTGCTTTATCATATCCATAAACATAACAAATTGGAAAATCTAAACCTACTTCAGCAATAACAAATAATGCATAAAATTTCATATATTCTTCAGTAATCTCTGGTTTAAGTATAAATCCTATAACATGATCATAAATTCTGGGTTTCCAAATCCAATCATATTCTGGACTAGGACCAAAGATAGTTTCCTGATATACATTGTCCAGGTAGAACTCAACACGGTCAATACCACTCATAGAATCATCTGCAAATGCAGTAAAGAAATATCTTGTTTCTTCCCCGAAATGATAATTAACCTCAAACATAAGGTTTACATTTGGTTTTGTTCCATCTATATTAATGTAAAACCTATTTATTGGTTCAACATTTCCAGCGTTGTCAATCGAATAAAATTCAATAAGAATATTCTCACCATCAAAATCTAAAATGAAAGGTTCTGTATAATTATACCAAATACCTTCATCAATACGATAATATGTTGTATTAACACCTGAGTCATCATCTGTAGCATTCAAAGTAAAAGTAACAGCACTAATGTACCAACCATTCTCACCATTAGGTTCAGGTGGATTAAAAGAAATAGTGGTAATAGGTGGAGTAGTATCATCAAGATTATTTGAAATTCCAATAGAAGGAGTAACTATTACACCAATAAATAAAACAACAATAAACAAAGCAAGGGGCTTTAATAATAACTCTTTCTTCATGATACCTCCCTCATATAAAATAATCATCTTTTATCAAGTATTTAAAATGTATGCCAATAATTATCACAAATTTGCGGTAGAATTTATTTTTATTAAAAAAGAAATGAACAATAAACGATGGCAATATCATAATATTATGGTGGTATAATATTCAAAAAATTTTTTATGAAAAAAAATGGTTTTTTCTCCTGTTGAAAAGACATTATTTGTACGCCCGCACCGGGATTCGGCTTATGTTTGGGACTATATTTGCTATTTCTCATCTGTTTAGTTTATATTTTTTATGATCTAATCTATTTTTATTTTTTGATTTTAGATTGAATAAGTAATATTTGCTCTTTTAATTCTGGTATTTTATTTTGAACGACGTCCCAAACAATTTCTATATCAATACCAAAATATGCATGTATTAATATATCTCTTAAACCTGCTATTTTTTTCCATCCTACATCTGGATATTTTTTTATCAATTCTTTTGGTAAACGTTTTACAGCCTCACCAATAATTTCAAGATTCCTTACAACTGCATCTTGATATAGTTGACTTTCAGAAAAATCATCAATTGTGAGATTTGTAGTATATGACTCAATTCTATTAATTGCTTCTAAAATATCGTTTATATACGCTTTATAATCCCGCTGCATATTTTACACTCTTTAGTATGTTTGATTTTAAATCAACTTTTAACGCTTCCTTTACTACAAGATCAATATTACATTCGAATAGATTTTCTAAATAAAATTTTAAATCCATATAGTTATCAAATGTTTTTTTTCCTTTTTTAAATTCTACAAGAAAATCAATGTCGCTTTCAGGTTTTTGATTATTTGTTGCATAAGACCCAAATAAACCTATACTTTTTACTCCAAATTTTTTGATATAATGCTGTTTTTCATTTATTATTTTAAGTATCTTGTCTGAATTCAACATTTTTATTGTCTCCTAATACTTTTTGTTTAATGCTTAATATATAAAAAACATGTATATGAAACTGACGTTATAGTAATATTTTATTAGAATTTGAATGTTAATATGACATCTTATAAATGCCCATATCGGGATTTGAGCACCAATTTACCGCCAAAATATTACCATTCTTATCTGTTGATTTTACTGGATATTTCTTTAGTCGAAATTCCAAATCCAATTTCAAATAATCTTGTTTCATATGTCCATAATTTACAACATTTCAATAAGCATATTGCTATAAAATCCTCATCTTTTTCATGAAGTTCTAATAATTGTTTAGCATCAGGTAAAAATTTTTTATATTCTTTTAAACTAACAAATGAAATTCTAGCAAATAGTAAAGAACTCAGTACCTGAAAATCTTTTTCAGATAATTTAGATTTTGATAAAATTTCCTTCCCGTGATTACAAAATTCTTCCCAAAGTATTTGTGGTGCATATATTTTTAGATTGTTATTAAAAAACAATTCGATTATTTCACCTTGTGAAATTAATGTCCTAAATAATACATTAGAATCAATCACAACATCCAATTATATCAGACCTTTTTTCTTCAATCTCTTATGCATTGATAATTTCACTTTCTCAGCCAATTCATTTGCATCTTCCTCTGTAAATTTTGACTTGGAAACTATTGCTCGAAATTTTTGTAATGCTTGCTCTTCTTCTAATTTTTTTAATGCTTCTTCTCTTGCTATTTCAGACCAATTTATCCAAGATAGTTTGTTTATCATGGCTTTAAACTCATTAGAAATTTTCAATGTTACACTTACCATCTACAGTTCACCTTTCTTTCTTTTTTCTTCAAACTTTATCAAGGCTTCTGCCCTTTCCTTTAACCTTACTTTTAATACTTCAGACCAATTAACTTCAGGGTATTTATCCATTTCTTTCTTCAGTTCTTTTGGTATTGATACGGTTAATGTTGGCATGTTATCATCTCTAAATCATATTATCAATATTTATATACAATATGTTGTTAATATACATTATGTTGTAATTATATATTGAACTTTCGTTTAAGTGGATCTTCAACTAAGGAATCTCTTGGTTGCAGAAGTTTTAACTTTTTTATTAAATGTTTTTACGTCTTCTTCTGTCAACTTACTTTTTTTGGCGAGTTTCTCTGCAAGTTGTAGAAGTTCTAGTTTTTCAAGGATTGCTTTTCTAGCAACCTCGCTCCATCTTACTTCAGAAAAATGTTTCATCTGCTTGTGTATATTATCCGGTACAGAAAGTGTTATGTTTCCCATAATTATCACACATAATTATGTGATTTCACACATATTATATTTTTGATTGAAAAATTGTTTATAAACTAATATAATCCCACTTTTTAATTCGATCTTGATATGAGGATCTATATTTCATAAGGTTTTAGTGCTGGACGCCAGTCAAACTGAATTATTATTGGTAATAAAACCAATACTCCTAAAATAGGATAGGGAAACAACCGCGGTCTATCCCAATAGTTACCAAACCATATATTGGTAAGACGCTGCAAAATCGGAATGCCATAGATAAATTGAGCATGCAACTCATTATTTATGAAATTATTACATTTGACGGAGTTGAAGAAATCCCATATCTGAACTCCTATATTATTATCCTCAAGATGGTTCCCAATTATTTTATTATAACTACCTGCCACGTCTATACCAAAATCACTGCAATTCATAATCTTGTTACCTGTGATGGTATTATGATTTGAATCCCAGAGGAAAATACCAGTTTCTGCATCAGTAATAATATTACCAGAAACTATATTATACTCCCCACCAAGGACAATACCTTGTCTGATAGCGCTATGGCTGATGTTATTTTTTATAAAACTATTATTATCAGAACTACAACCTATACACCCCATAATGGAATGGCTAATATCATTATGTGATACCAAACAATTATCCGCGCCTCTCCATATACCAATGACACCGTATGCCCCTGTCCCACCTTCGTTCTCGATCCTGAAATTATCAATAGTAATTCTCTGAGATTTTATTTCAATTACATGATCCTTTCCTTCTCCATTAATAAATGGTTTACCAGTATCACTGCCGTTTCCTAACTCATATGGTATTCCTTTTAACGTAACATTTTCTGTGTATATTTCTATGCCACATTCATAATAAGTCCCACTGTACACTTCAATAGTGTCATCAGGATTAGCGTTATTCACTGCTTCTTTAATAGAAGTATAGTCTCCATCACCCTCATCATCAACAATGATTACAGACTTTTTAGATAGTGGATAAGAAGAGCATTTTACATTATCAACAGCAGTTGATGGAGCAAAACTCATAAAGATAAATAATAGGACTATTCCAACAACCAGATACCTTTTTTTCATAATCCTCCCTTATGCAAAATATAATCTTATGATAAGTATTTAAAATGTGTGCCAATTATTATCATAAAATGATGATAAAACGTATTTTTATAAAAAAAAAATAAATAAGCATAAAATGATGCTAAAATCGTAATATTATGGCGGTATAATATTCAAAAAATTTTTTATGAAAAAACATGGTTTTTTCTCCTGTTGGAAAGACATTATTTGTACGCCCGCACCGGGATTAGAGCCCCAATTTACCGCCATAATATTGCCTTTCTTATCTGTTGGAGCTTTAATAACATTTTAGCCCTTGAATTTGTTCAAATCAAACAAGAGTTTCTAAAAAGAATTATGAGGTTGTATCCGTAATAGTCTTTCCAGCAATAGAAATCGTTCCAAAAACCAATGATACCAACTATTAGATGTTGCTCTGGTTCTTGGTATAGTTGCTGATTTCACATCCTCAACATTCCCAGCATAATCCACTGAGTAATACTCTATAAGAATTTTATCTCCATCTCCAGACAATATAAAAGGTTCTGTATATATTACCCATTCACCACTATTTATACGATAATAAGTAATGTTCACATTAGACATTTCATCAGTACCCGTTAATGAAAACTCATAATCCCAACCACGCCACCAGTTACCACCAACTATTTCGTAAATAAGACATGAATCAGGTGGTGTTTGGTCAATATCAATTTTAGTGGATTTTACCTCCTCTTGATTCCCAGCATTATCAATTGAATAAAACTCAATAAGAATATGTTCTCCATCTTCAACTAAAATAAATGGTTCTATATATGTTTGCAAGACACCACTATTAACACGATAATAGGTTATGTTAACTCCTGAATCATCATCAGTAGCATTCAAAATAACAGTAACATTACTGGCATACCAACCATTTTCACCATCAGGTTCAGGAGGATTAAAAGAAATAGTGGTAATAGGTGGAGTAGTATCATCAAGATAATTAGAAAATCCAATCGAAGGAATAACAGCTATAACAATAAATAAAATTATTACAGCAATTACCAATCCTTTTTTAACAATATTTTTTTTAATATTTCAACCTCCTGGAGGAATATGCTTACCAGTCCATGGGTCCCATGGCCAATCATCCAATCCTTTAGCCTTAATGTAAGTGCAATAACCTTTTACATTTGCTCCAGGAACTTGCCGTCCATCATTTATACTTAACCATATGCCATAAAAACCATTCATATAAATTGCTATTCCCCTATAATTATTTTCAAAACCCCATGTTTCATTTCTACCTGATGTATTCAAATATGGATTTCCATCTCCTATTGCATCATATAGCACAGCTCCGATTTGCCCAGGTGTAATTTTAATTGAATTAAAAATTTGACCAACTGCTTGGTAAGTCCTCAGGATTGCTAAAGGTGAAGTAATAATCGTTAATAAAACAATACAAATTAAAAATATAGTCAAATTATTAGGATGACGAGAACACAGAAGTAATAAAGGAAATGCAAAAGGCCAAATGATTAAAGAGAGAATGACCCCTAAAGCAGTTGATAGAAGATGCATCCTTAGTGTCATGAAATACGCATCATGACCAAAACCACTTATATTACAATAAAAATTTTCTCTCCAATCTGTATCATTTAATTGATTTAGATGAGATAAATTTTGGGATTTTTGAAATATTTCTTGTCCATATCTACCACTTACTAACTCCTTAGCTTGTTCAATAGAAACAGTTTTTGGTAATAAATTTAAACGAGCTAACTCAGAAACAATAGCATCATCATCTGAATCATTCATCAACTGTGAAAGATAATTTGCTTCTTGAGCTGTTACTTCTTTAACTACTTTTTCAACACCATTTAATTTAAAACAACTACAGGTTAATTCGACCTTCTTTGTTCCTAAAATAATGTTTTGACTGTCGTTAGTTTTAGATAATTGTTTTGAATTTGAGGTTATACCTTGAGCAACAGAAACATCTATAAAAACAAGAACAATTGCAATAGCAAGGGTTTTTACTAACCACTTTTTATTCATAATTTACCTCCCTCTCAAAATTACAATATTCCAATTTGATTAGAAGTATATAAAATCTATTACTATTACTACTAAATAATATGTGGTATTTTAGCAGGAAATATATCAACTCCAAACCATATTATAGGAATTGTAGCATATCCGTAATAGTCTTCATATATTATTATTTCTTTAAACCCTAAAACAAGTTTAGGTAAAATCCTAGGTCTATCCCAATAATTTCTTCTCCATTCAGTAGTATTACCTCCACCTACCTCCATATAAAAACCTACATCTCTTTTATTAAGGATAAAATTATTTTCTTTTACAATATTTTTTATTCCTATCCAGAACAAACCTATACGATTTTTTACAATATGATTACGTGATATAATGTTATTACTTCCTTTAATATAAATTCCAAAATAATTATTATTTGTTATTTTATTACTTTTAATAATACAATTATTACATCCTTCTAATTCAATTCCAACAGCAGTATTTGAAAGTTCCATATTTTCAATTGTAATGTTACTACATCCAAGCAATATAACTTGATTAGAAATACCACCAATATTTTTATCTGACTCATCTTCAAAATACCAAATAGGTTTACCATTGATTTTATTATTCACATATGAGTTAGATTTGGATTTAATAAAAAAACCATCACTAAAAAAATTATTATCTGAAAACATATTATTTTTACAACTTTCATCTATATAAATTCCGATTTTATTTTTAATAAATTCATTCTCAAAAATGTTACCATTTTCACAATCTGTAAGATATATACCATTATTTTGATTATATGAAAAAATATTATCGCTAATTAGATTATTGTTAGAGTAATCTATTTTTATACCATTGAGATTATTTGATATATTATTACAAAAAATTTCATTATATTCAGATTTATGGAAAAAATCAAAACCTGTTTTTACATTATTTAATAAATTGTTTTGATAAAATATATTTCTAGGACTTTCAAATAATCCAAAACCTTGATTATTAAAAATTATCTCATTTTTTGAAATAAAATTATCACCACGAAAAAGAATATCGATTCCTCTTTGATTATTATATGAAATAATGTTTTTTGTAATGTTATTGAAACAACTCTTGTGCAATAAAATACCATTCCATTTATTTCTTGTTATAAGGTTATTAATAAATGTGTTATTATCAGGAATTAAATCGTTTTTTGAAGCTCTTTTGTCTACATTTATACCATCCCTATCATTATATGAAATTATGTTATTAGACACAAGATTATAATATGACGTTTCTTCAAAATGAATTCCTCCTCCATGGTTTAATGTGATTATATTATCTATTATATTTGTATAATTTGACCATATATGAATACCTGAATCCCATAAAGGATTGCTGCTGTTTTGAATATTTAATTTAGATATTGTTGTATTATCTGCAATAACATTAATTGTATCTCCTGAATTTTTCCCATCAATAATCGTTGTTTCATTATCTTCACCTATCAAATTAATACTCTTATTTATTAGTATATTTTCATAATATGGTGAAGAATCATCATAAACAAAAACCGTATCACCAGAATCTGCATCATCAATAGCACCCTGAATACTAGTATAATTACCAGGACCCATGCCACCAACATACAATATTTTTCTACTTCTTACTATTGCCTCTAATCCCCAGTTGTAATTATAACCAATCCACCGTGTCTCATACCATTCATCGGGACATTTTATCCAGTCACCTTTACCAGGAACTGAAGAACCCGTATCAAGACCTATATCACTACATGCCCAGGGAGAATTGGTTCGATAGGAAATCCAGATGTCCTTTGAGACATCAATTAGCACAGGATTAGATAAGTTTATTCTACTCCAACCAATCCCAGAAAAATTACAAGAACCAGATGTTTTCAAATTACCTGGAGTGATATTTGTACCTTCATCATAAATCTTTATCTCACCTTCATGTGTAATATTTTCCCAAAAATAGATTCTAGCGCCGATAAGTAACCACCCATTATAAGGTGTAAGTTCATCTGGTGTTATACGAATTGCTCCTTCACATATAGGACAGGTTAAGCATATGGCATTGGTAATGTTACCATTATGAAAAGCAATAACTTCTTCACCTATTCCACTTTGTACACCTAAGCTATTGTCATATAAGGATTTATTATCAAGATGTATAGGATATTTTTCTATATTATCAAAAGCAAATGAGGGATTAAAACTCATAAAGACAAATAATAGGAATATTCCAACAACCAGATATCTTTTTTTCATAATCCTCCCTTGCAATAATATCATTAAATATCAAGTATTTAAAACGTATGCTAATTATTATCAATAATTGACGAAAGAATACATTTTTATCAAAAAGAAAGTTAAGTACTGAATCAACGTTAAAATCGTAATATTATGGCGGTATAATATTCAAAAAATTTTTTATGAAAAAACATGGTTTTTTCTCCTGTTGAGAAGACATTTTTTGTACGCCCGCACCGGGATTCGGCTGATGTTTGGGACCATTTTTCAATTTTCTTATCTGTTGAACCAAACTTATCAAAATAACAGGTCAATCTTGTTCAAATCATTTATTGGAAGAGATATTTGATCGTCATTTTATATAACAAGACGAGAGGTTCTAAAAACCTCAACAATAAAGAACAATCAAATTCCCTATTTCTGGGTTTAATTGTTAAACTAAATTCACCAGGAGGACTGTAATTATTATCTGAATCCCTTGCCCATGCCCTTATGGTATAATTAGACTCACCGTACCATTTCCAACTTTTATATATTGTTTCACCAGAAATATATGGGCCAATCCAACCCGTTTCTCTGTTATCACCCCAATCTATAAGATAATATAAATCTTTACCCACAGGTGAAGTTGAACGAAAAGAAAAATTAAGAAGAACATCAGTTTTACCCATTACAGGACCATTGATTTCAGGCGTGGAAGGAGCAGATGGATTACTTTTAATTGCATGAAGAAAACCCCAACCATAAGGAGGACCACTATTCCATGAACCAACATAAACCGTACCATCAGAACCTATTGCTGGTGCAGACATTATATAACCAGTAGCAAGATAAATCCTCCAACGCTCAGTACCATCAGGATTTACAGCAATAAGCTCACCACCATCACTTGCATAAGTACCAAAATAAATAGTGCCATCCAAAGAGTTGCACGGTGTACCTTCTTTGATACTTCCTATATTACCAGGGTCAAAAACCCATTTAACAGAACCATTCGGGTTAATCGCAAAAAGCTTATGATAACCACAATAAATCGTACCATCCTGACCAATAGTTGGAGAAGTGCCACCATCAATATAATCTGCCTGCCATTTTAAAGTACCATTGGGATACAATGCATGTAGAACACCATTAACAGAGACAACATAAATGGTTCCATCATCGGCAATACAAGGACTAGTTCTTACCGAACCACCTGTGTGATATTGCCATTTAACAGTACCATTCTCAGGATAAAGAGCATAAAGATAACTACCATAAGAAGCACAATAAACCATGCCATCATCGCTAATAGCTGGAGAGGAAAATACTCTTTCGTTGGCATGGAAACTCCATTTCACAGTACCATTAGGATAAAATGCTATTACGTTCCAGTTGTCTGTTGCTGGTGCATATATTATTCCATCGGGTCCAACTGTGGGTGAAGCATAAGTACGTCCAATATGATAAGTCCATTTAACTGTTCCATTGTTTGAATAAATAGCATAAAAAATTTCTTGCCAAAAAGTACCAAAATATAAAATATCGCTTTCATCAATCGTAGGAGCAGTAACAGTTCTACCAACTGGGCGACTCCATTTCATTGTACCATTGGGATAAATAGCAAAAATAATACCACTAACAATATATATAATACCTTCTTTATCTATAATCGGACTGCCAGAACACCAATCCTCTGTATCAAATCGCCATTTTTCAACACCAAGATTATCAGCAGTACTATAAGGACTGCGACTTGTATGTCTGGCATCATGACAGTACATAGGCCAAGGTCCCTCAACAAAAACATTTGAAAATATTTTATTTCCATCATTATTTAATGTTGGTGTTGGTTCGTTATTATACACATTAATTATTGATGGGTCAACAGTTGAAAACACAGAATTGTTATAATCAATTACACTATGATTTTTAACAATTATTTTATCGTTTGAGATGTTAAGTTTATCTCCAAATGATAAAGAACCTATAGAAGAAACTATTAACAAAAAGAACACACAAACAACAAAGTATCTTTTTATCATAAATTCCTCCCTGACATAATATCAACTAATACGAAGTATTTAAAATCTATGCTAAGAATTAACATAAAACCAATAAAAAATTATTTACAGAATATTTTTATTTAACAAAAAGAATTAAACACAAAACGACGTTAAAATCGTAATATTATGGCGGTAAAATATTCAAAAAATATTTTATGAAAAAAACTGTTTTTTCTCCTGTTGAAAAGACATTATTTGAACGCCCGCACCGGGATTCGGCTGATATTTGGGACCATATTCGAATTTTATTATCCTTTTACCGTAATTTATTTATACTATGGTATACATAAGTATACTTAGGTGTATTATGAATACTACAACTATCAAAATCCAAAATGACACGAAATCACAAATAGATCAATTTCGTGAGTATAAAAATGAAAGTTATGATGAGGTTATTAAAAAGCTTATTTATATCGTAAAAAATTTAAAAAAAGAACCCGAACTGAGCAAGGAAACTATTAAAGCGATTGAAGCTGCAAGAGAACGTATTAAAAAAGGAAAATTTGTTTCTGAAGAAGTTGCAAAACAACGTCTGGGGCTCTAATGAATGTACACAGTTGTTTATGATGAGGAAGCTTTACATAATTTGGAAAAATTAGAAAAGAAAATCAGAAAAAGAATTTTTGAAAAAATTCATTCAACAAAAGAAAATCCATTTCATTATTTTGAAAAGTTGACTGCTAGAGATGAATACAAACTAAGAGTCGGAGATTGTCGGATTATTGCAGATATTGATGAAAAGACAAAAAGAATTTTTGTGCTTTTTGTTGATCATCGAAAAAATGTCTATAAAAAATGGTAATTTTTTAGTTAAAAATTTTAAAATTAATTGAATCTATTTAACAAATTTAATCTTGTTTAGAATATTTTAATATAACTATTAATATAAAATTAAATAACAAATTATTTTTATATTTTATTGCCCCCACCGGGATTTGAGCCCCAATTTACCGCCAAATTATTGCTTTTCTTATCTGTTGGGGCTTTAACGTGATTTTTTTCTCTTGAACTTGTTCAAATCATTTATTGGAACAGACATCTAATCCACATTTTATATAACGAAACGAGGGAGGTTCTAAAAATCTATATATCATATAGTTCTTTTGCTGGATGCCAATCAAAATTTAACCATGTTGTTTCAATATCTTCTAAAAAGAAGAGTGATTTTATGAGATAGGGAGAAGAACTATTCACTAAAATATTTTCCAAACAAAAAGACTTGCATGTGATACATCACCCTCATACGTGTACGCAGTAATCCGTATTCGATATATGAAGAAGGAACGATTCCACCAATAATATATATATGGCCGCTCAATAAAGCTTGCTTTAAACGAAAAACCAATAGAGAAATCAATTTTATTGAGAAGAAGTGGTGTTGTTACATCAAATATGATGGGAGTTGAACCAAGGATGACAACCATAGGGAAAAAACATACTCTTTGACCCCAATAGTAGAGACTTCGTGGCTCTGGAACGATGAAGATAGCGGTAAACGGTAAAGTTGGGTCAGTAGATGGTTTCATCAACGGAAATCTATCATCTTCATAAGCCGTGTCACCGATACCATCATGATTGGCATCAATACCTGGATAATTATCCCAATAATTCAGATACCAATAATTTCCTCCCATATCGCTACCGTCCTCATTATTATTCAAAAATGAGTTATGATGGATTAAATTACCTCCTCCACCGCACGTACACATAAAAATCGAGATTCCATAAGTATTATTTTCTATGATATTGAACGAGATTTCATTTTCTAAAGCTGTAATCATGAATAAACCGTGAATATTATTTGAAATATGATTTCCAGTAATCCGGTTCGAATAATGGTAGTATGTCCAATGTTCAAAATTGATACCATAATCATTATCGTATATGGTATTATTCGAAATACTATTTCCCACATTACCAAGGGAATTAGTATAAGATAAAAATATACCATTTGAGCAATTCCAGATAGCACAATTAATAATGCTTGTATTAGTACATCCGGACAGCATGACTCCAACGTAAGAAGAATGAATTAGACATGATAAAATTGAACAGTTTTTTGTTTTGTCAAATACAGTACTCTGGGTGATAGTAAATCCTCTAATTTCTACATTATCCTCTCTAACACTTATGTCACCATAAATCTTGGTTGACTCTTGGTTCTCTCCAATTAAACGAAGGGTCTTATAGATGATTAGACTTTCATGGTAGTCCCCTGAATATACGTAAATCCAATCGCCATAAGATGCATTGTCTATTGCATCCTGAATCTTTGTATAATTACCTGTTCCATTACCACCAACATACAAAATATTACCATTAAAGATTGGCTTAGAGGATTTCTTTACATTATCAAAAGCAAAAGATGGAGTGATACTCATAAAGACAAGTGATAGTATTATTCCAATAACCAGGAACCTTTTTATCATAATTTACCACCCTCTAACAAAATATCTAATTAATTGGAAAGCATTTGGAAACAGTTCTAAAAACCTCATAAACAGTGAACTAAAGGATGTTCTACTTTTTGGTGTTATACTAACACTGTATTCACTCCAAGGACCCCACAAGTTTTCAGTATCCTTGCATCTTACCCTGATTGTATACTTGTCTTTATTTGGCCACGTATGATTTAGCACAATTGTTTCACTGGAGTTGTATGGTCCTATCCACCATTCTGTTGTCCAGTCTCCATCACCCCATTCAATATAATAATAAAGATCCCTTCCAAGTGGTGATGTGGATTTAAAAGTATATGGGTATTCTATTCCTTTTTTACCTTTGTTCGGTCCGTTTATATCTGGTGCATTTGGTGCATTTGGGTCCATGTTGTTAAAAGCATAAAGATAACCAAAATTACGAACTGCACCTGGATAAACATATTCTAAAACTGAGGTACCGATATAAACAGTACCATCCTCACCAATTATTGGTGCAAACTCACATGTACCAATATATGTTCTCCATCTCAAAGTCCCATCAGGGTTAATCGCAATCAGCTCACCACCATCACTAGTACCAACATAAATAGTACCATCAACAGAATTACAAGGAGTACCACCACGCATAGTACCACCAACAGGAAAACTCCATTTCACAGAACCATCAACAGGATTAATTGCATAAAGAGTCGAATAACCAGCATAAATAGTACCATCCCTACCAATAGTAGGAGAAGTACCCCCACCAACATCAGTAATCCACTTAACTGTACCATTTGGATACAACGCGTGGATATTAAAGGAACCAACATAGATAGTCCCGTCATCGCCGATACAAGGGCTTGTACGAATAAAATCCTCTAAACCGTACTTCCATTTCAATGTACCATTGGGATAAAGAGCATATAAATAAGCATCATGACTACCACAATAAATTGTTCCATCATCACTAATTGCGGGTGACGATAAAACAGCATTGCCGGTTGGGTATCTCCATTTAAACGTTCCATTGGGATTAATAGCGTTAATATTATTCCAACCATCCCCGACATATATGGTCCCATCTGACCCAATAGCTGGAGAGGAATAGATTGCTCCATAAGTGTGTAATTTCCAATTCAGTGTTCCATTAGGATTTATGGAATAAAGTTTACCCCATGCATTATTACTATCACCAACATAAATAGTACCATCATCAGCAATCACAGGGGAAGACTCTACATACCAGTCTATTTTACATTTCCACTTCAAAGTACCATTGGGATAAACAGCAGCAAAATATAGATATTGATGAACATCTCTTTCAGCGTAACTAAAATAAATCACTCCATCCTTGTCAATCGCTCCTGAACCTTCAATATAATCATAACTTTTATACCACCATTTATTATAAAAACTATTATTATTAGTACTGTACGGACTTCTACTAGTATGTTTAACATCATGACAATACATAGGCCATGGAGAATTCATAGGTGGACTGTTTAAAGGGATAAAAGGTTCCTCACCAATATTTGTTTTATCTGATTCAAAGCTATCATCTATATAGTTTAGAATTGGACTATAACCAAATATTTCTTCTTCATTATAAGAATCGTAATTTTCTAAAATACTATTTTTTTCAGATAACTTATTACTATATGATAAAGAATCTATAGAAGAAAGTATTAACAAAAAGAATATACAAACAATCAGGAATCTTTTTATCAATATATTTCCTCCCTTATACAAATATAATCTTATGATAAGTATTTAAAATATATGCCAATTATTATCACAAATTTGCGGTAGAATTTATTTTTATTAAAATAAAGATATGCACTGCTTGACGTTAAAATCTTAATATTATGGCGGTAAAATATTCAAAAAATATTTTATGAAAAAACATGGTTTTTTCTCCTGTTGAAAAGACATTATTTGTACGCCCGCACCGGGATTCGGCTTATGTTTGGGACCATTTTTCAATTTTCTTATCTGTTGAACCAAACTTATCAAAACAACCGGTCAAACTTGTTTAAATCATTTATTTGAACTGACATAAAATCTTTATTTTATATAAATAAGCGAGGGGGGGTTCTAAAAATCTTTATAAAATATGATTCTTGTGCTGGATGAAGATCAAACTGAAACCAACCAAACCCCAACAACGCACCAAGAATCTCAATATCCCCAAGTATAATTTTTACCCCGGAACCCTTATAATCACTCCAATAATTATTATTCCAACTATTAGCACGAATCAAAGACCTGAGCCTGAAAGGCAAACAAAAATAAGCATTACCCCACCATTTCTTAGGAGATTTACCAGTAGGACCATAATTATCAATAAAATTATTTTCCTTGATAACATTGCCAAAAGCATAAATTACCAGAATACCAGATGGATTATTTTTTGAAATAATATTACCAGATATAGTGTTATAACGACAATCCTTACTAAGGCTAGTAAGTGATATACCGCAATCAAATTCATAACCCTCACCATTAAATTGAATAACATTACCAGAAATCATAGTATTCTGAGCATCATAAATATTTATACCTTTATCATTATATTCAATGGTGTTATTCAGTATTTTATTATCATTACAACCATGTAGATCAATACCAAAAAAACTATTGCTGATATGATTCCCAGAAATAATATTACCATCACAACCACTATCCCATTCAAAAACAATACCCCAAACATAGTTAGATATAACATTCCCAGAAATCGTATTATAACATGATCTTGTATAAAAACTAACACCAGCACTTCTCGATACTTTATCTATTTCAAAAATAATATTACCAGAAATATTACAATAACAAGAATCATAAAGCTCAACAACAGAAATAAAATCATTGTATTCCAATTCACCAATAGAAAGAATATTATCACTGACAGTAACATAATCACTATCAAAAATCTTAACAACATCAAAATTATGACCATAAATAGAGTCCGAACAATTTTTTAAAGTAAAACCAGAAACCAAACAACTATTTGCATAAACCTCAACCGGGGAACCCTCATGCTCAGAATCAACCACCGTGCTATATCTATCCTCACCAACAAGACTAACAGTCTTATTCAGAAACAAACATTCATAATAAGGCGAACTATCATTAAAAACAAAAACCGTATCACCAGGACTTGCATCATCAATTGCACTTTGAATATTGCTATAGTTACCAGTTCCATTTCCACCAACATACAAAATATTACCACTAGAAATAGGCATAGAAGATTTCTTAACATTATCAAATGCTGTTGATTGAGTAATACTCATACAAATAAACAAAAGTATTACAGCAAAGACCAAACCTTTTTTAATCAAATGTTTTTCCATTTTTTCTCCATCAAGTCAATATACTAAACATCAAATGTTGCTATAATAAAATGTTTACCAATATAACCTGTATAGTTGTTTGGAAGTGTAACATATACAAATGGTGGATAAATAAAAGGAATAATACCTATTATAGAATTTGGTTGAGGATTCTCAAAGAAAGCGTTATTTTCATCATAATCATAAGCATACATCTCCTGACAAGCATATGCAATACCTAAACCCACTACAATTATAGCAAGAAATTGCACATGTTCATCTGTAATTTCAGGACTATGTATTAATCCTATAAGTTTTAATTCAGTCCGAATATCCCATATACCCATCGTACAGCTATTATAATTTCCTGCATTATCACATACTGTAGCTATAACTATAAAATCAAAATATCTAGCTATACATTCAACCTCATATGGATAAACATTATCAAAAATTTCATCAAAAGGACCCTGAAATCTAACTCCTCCAGCAATACCACTGGTTGAATCATTAACATCAGCAATAAATTTAACATTAATTTTATCAGGATATATTCTTGTCAGATTTATTTCAGGAGGTTTAAGATCAACCTTAAAAGAGACAGATTCCAAAGTAGAACTATTTCCTTCATTGTCAACGACATACCAAGAAAAATTATATAGTCCATCCTCAGAAATAACCAATGGATTAGTATACAAGATCCAGCTTCCATTATTAAGTTGATAATACACTCCATCTATCCTATCCGCTTCATAAAAAAATGAAAAAGAAACATTACTTTTTATCCATTCATTTCTACCAATTTCTCTGTTAAAAACAACAATAACATAAGCAGGATTAAAATCCTTACTCGCAGTGTTAGATGGCGGCTTCTCATTAACCTTATTATTTTTAATTTCAACATTTTTAGATGATAAAAATTCTTTTGAATTACTTTGAATACTTGGTTTAACATATTCAACTCTGACACTATTTCCAGCTTTATCATAAGCATAAGCATACATAGTCACTTGTAAATTGGTGTTAAAAGGCCATAAGATCCATTCATATTTAGGTCCAGGATCATAAACAGTTCCCTGCCATACATTATTAAAATAAAAATCTACATGGTCCATTCCAATCATAGAATCAACAGCGGTTACTGTAAGTATAGTTTCATAACCTATTCGATCATTTCCAATTATCTGACGATCCATATCAGCTTCTGGTTTTGTTTTATCAACCTTAAAGTTAAAAGGACCATCAACTTCTGATTGATTACCTCCATAGTCAACTGCGTACCATTCAAGAGTATGATTCCCGCCTTCAGCGACATTAAAAGTCCCATTGTATAGTTCCCAGTTCCCATCTAAACCATAATATATCTCAGCTATTTCATCAGATTCGTATGTAAATGTAAAACTGTTGTCACTTCCATACCAGTTGTCTCCACCGGTTACCCCGGTGACTTTAAGAGTAATTAAAGATATTCCAGAATTATCTTTTATTGAATGACTTCCAACCAGGAATGTTGTACTCATACTTATAAATAAAACAACAACACTCAAAGCAAGGGTTTTTACCAACCAATCTTTCTTCATGCTACCTCCCTCTGTCTAAAATAATCATCTTTTATCAAGTATTTAAAATCTATGCCAAGAATTAACACAAAACCAATAAAAAATTATTTACATAATATTTTTATTTAACAAAAAGAATTGAACACAAAACGATGGCAAAATCATAATATTATGGCGCTAAAATATTCAAAAAATTTTTTATGAAAAAAACTGTTTTTTTCTCCTGTTGAAAAGACAATATTTTTACGCCCGCACCGGGATTTGAGCCCCAATTTACCGCCAAAATATTACCATTCTTATCTGTTGATTTTACTTGATATTTCTTTAGTCGAAATTCCAAATCCAATTTCAAATAATCTTATTTCATATGTCCATAATTTACAACATTTCAATAAGCATATTGCTATAAAATCCTCATCTTTTTCATGAAGTTCTAATAATTGTTTAGCATCAGGTATAAATTTTTTATATTCTTTTAAACTAACAAATGAAATTCTAGCAAATAGTAAAGAACTCAGTACCTGAAAATCTTTTTCAGATAATTTAGATTTTGATAAAATTTCCTTCCCGTGATTACAAAATTC
>Ga0209636_10000786_pt1 | contig 31629 bp, 32 predicted proteins | sample DeeMarSWOR152_54_FD_187464 | JGI IMG/M metagenome (GOLD analysis project Ga0209636, IMG submission 187464) | Marine sediment microbial communities from White Oak River estuary, North Carolina - WOR-1-52-54 (SPAdes) (version 2) | ecosystem: Environmental > Aquatic > Marine > Intertidal zone >...
AAAGGAGCATGAAAAGGGCCGTGAGGCTTATGAGGCCTAGGACCCACCACGGATGAGACCAGAGCTCCAGCATTCAGCACCCCGGGAAAGTGAAGTAGAAAACCGAGGTGCGAAATGAATAAAAGATGTTTACGGAGAATTATGAAGTTCTATATGTAGTTAGTATTTGTAACTAATAAGGGTAGAAATGTTACGTATGTAGTGATGTTAGCGACGTATTTACCGGAACTGTGTTATGGTGATGTCGCACTGCAGAGAGAGACGTCGCCTTCATATGGAGTTGTAATCTAAATTTCAGGTAGGCGTCTTTCCGGCTGCAGAAAGTTGAACCGCGGCCATAAATGGGTAAATTTATGCAGATCAGCGCTGACTTCTGCTTGAAGATGGAGAAGATCAGCGTCGTCTACTCGGAGGGCAGGGTCGTCGTGCCCGCTCAGAACGAGGCGAACAGCCTCTATCAGGATGGGTACGGCTCCCTGCTTTCGGACAGCCGCCTGCTTACGCTCAGGCCCTTCGAGGCGCTATACCTGACCGAGAGGGAGAAGATCTCGGTCGTCGACGAGAAGAGCCGGGAGAGGCTGGACTTCCAGGGTCTGATCTGGAGGTTCTCCAACGGGGACCCCAACATCTGGACCCGTTACGTCGTTTACAGGGACCTGAGGGCGAGGGGCTTCGTCGCCAGGGAGGGACCCGGACACGGCGTCGACTTCCTGGTCTACGAGCGCGGCTCCTACGGCAAGAGGACCCCCAGGTACCTCGTGTACGCCATATGGGAGGGGGCCCAGGAGCCCCTCAAGCACCTCGGGGACATGCTGACGGCCGCCGAGGACGCCGGGAGGATCCTGAGGCTCGCGGTCATCGACAGGAGGGGCGAGATAGTGTACTACACCCTCTCCGAGATGAATCTGCAGGAGCCCGAGGAGAATTCTTCTTAGAACTCTTCCAATAGGCGGTACAGTCTGACGTTCCTCTGCTCAGCGGTCTCCATGTCCCGCAATGCGACACAGCCCTCCTCCAGCTCCCTCTCGCCCACTATGACGACCTTCTTGACGCCCTTCTTGTTGGCTATGTCCAGCTGCTTGCCGATTCCGCGGCCTAGGAGGTCCATCTCCGTCGAGATCCCCGCTCGGCGAAGCGTCTGGGCCACCTCGACGGCCTTGAACCTCAACCCCTCCGAGGCGTACACCACGTACGCGCGGGGGCCCAGATCGAGGCCATCGAAGACCCCCTTCTTCTCCAACAGCGTGACGAGGCGCCAGACCCCCATGGATATCCCCGTCATCGGGGTGGGATCCCCGCCGAACAGCTCGACGAGCTCATCATACCTGCCGCCGCCGGCGATGCTCCCGGCGCCCTCGAATTCCTCGTCGTAGATCTCGAACACCGGGCCCGTATAGTAGTCGAGCCCCCTCGCTAGCCCGAGGTCTACGACCATGAACTTTTCGATGCCGAAGCCCTTTGAGCACTCGACAATGGAGGAGAGAGTCTCGCAAGACATCATTCCTTTTTGCAGTCCTTTCAGATCGGCCCTGGCTCCCTCGAGGACGCGACCTGGATCCCCCTTACTCGATGTCATCTCAAGGAGCTTCTCTGATGCCCCAGTCGGGGCGCCGAGTCTGCTGAGCTCTTCAAGGACGCCTTCGTAACCGATCTTGTCCATCTTGTCCACGGCCCGGAAGATGTCGAAGTACCTATCAACCGGGAGCCCGGCCGCCTCCGCCAAGGCCTCCAGGAGCCTCCTGTCGTTCAGCCTGATGATGAAGTCCTCGAAGCCTATCCTCCTCAGGCAGTCGACCGCCACGGCAATGACCTCGGCGTCCGCTATGGGATCCGGGACGCCGACTACGTCGACATCCATCTGCCAGAATTCCCTGCGGCTCATCTCGGACGGCCTCTCGTACCTCCAGACGGGCCCGATGGCGTACCTCTTGAAGGGCTTCGGGAGCTCCCTGTGAGAGGCTACGACCCTGGCTAGGGAGGCCGTCCACTCGAACCTGAGGCCGAGCTCCCTGTCCGACTTGTCCCTGAAGTAGTAGATTTGGTTGACGGCGTCCTCCCCGCTCTTGATCTTGAGCATGTCCCAGCTCTCGAAGGCCGGGGTCCCCAGGGGATCGTATCCGTAGGCCTCGAACACGTCCCTGATGTTGTCGATCACCCAGTTGTGCCTGCGCATCTCGTCTGGGAGGAAATCCCTGGTGCCCCTCGCCGGTTGGAACATTTCTGCGGAAGCTAAGCGGGGGCTATCCTATTTGAAAATATCTGAATATCGACCTCTAATCCACCAGCGTGTCTTTCTCTTCCCTTGTGTGTGAATAATGTTGTTTGCTCGCCATCGTCTATGACTGGTTCGTCAGCCAGGTCTTAAGGAGATGCCTGAATCTTCTTACTGAAAACTGATGGTGAAATTTAAATCTCCACTGCAGGTTAAATGTAATACTGGGGGTGGTCGAATAGCGCTTGAGATAGAGGCGGACCTGAGAAAATATTGCTTGCTCAAGGAGGACGGGACCTGCATCGATAAGTTCGTCTGCCCGGTTGAGGGGTGCGGGTTCGCAACCAGGCTCGGGCCCGGCGCCCTGAGGATGCATCTCCTCATGAAATCCGATCCTAATGTTGAGAGCAGGTACTGCGAGTCCCATGAACGATTCTGCAACGCCAACATCCATGAGCTCGGGATGGACGCCATAAGATACCTGAGCTCGCTACCCAGGGTAAGAGTGGAATAGGTAGCGCCCAGAAAAAGGCGGTTTATAGCCCGGTTTCAGGGCGACGTTCAACCACAGTAAAATAGAATAATTCATACATGAGGCTCTCTGCTCCCGTGTTTTGACGGAAGAATATCGGCATGGCCTGATACGATTTTTTCTGAGCGATGGCGTGCCGACCCAAAATGTCACGGAATGGCATGTCTCTGTTTGTGGGCTGAACGTTGCTTCGAATGCGGCGAATCTCCTTAGCAAAAAGTAGAGGATTTCAGCTCAGACAGCTATCAGAACCGTGAGAGGGCCGCAGAGAACGTGAAGAGAATGAGGGGAACGGGTTTAGAGGCATGGATAATGGATCGGAAAAGGAAGGGACAATGCCTCTTCAGCCCTTGAACACCTTTATGCCCCGAGGATTATAGCCTACGAATGGTAGATAGGAAAGATCGTGCCCACAACATCCTCGACTCAAAAAAATGGTGTTGTTACACTTCAAGCTTAAATACATATTGTGATAATTAATCGGACGGAAATGAGTGACGTGAAATTCAACTTGAAGCCCGTCGACAAAAAGCCGACGAGACGGTACAGGAAGGGGAGCAAGTACGACCCGATACTCGACGCCTTCTTGGAAGGGGACGACAGCCTGGTCGAGGTCAGCATGGCAGGGAAGGACGCCAACTACCTCAAGACGCAGCTCAACAAGAGGATTGAGGCCAGGGAACTGGGTGACAGGGTGAAGGTCTCCGTCGTAAACAACGTGGCATATCTGGAGAAGGTTTAGCACCCTGAGCGCATATGCACTAACCCACCAACATTTTTATCTCTAACATCAAACGGGGCTTAATTCGGAATCCTCTCACCAATTCCCAAAATAAAAAAAACGGTAGAACCGGTTAAAATTCAGATTTTCCGATGAATGAGGTTACAAATCATGGCTTTTGAGAAGAGACTTTTCCCTCGACTATCTTGCGAATCTGTATCTTTGAGCTTCTTACGTTGAATTTTCACTCGTTAAGTATAGCCAAAAATGCGCGTATGTCTCGAAAGTTGATAGAGCCTTCAGGCTGTTCAGGATGTTTTTGAGAATAATGGGGATGACGGGCTCGAGCAAGGGCATACAGGATAAAATTATTAAACATTGTTGGCGAGTACGTGTCAGGTAGATAACTTGAAGGAAAACATGAATATCCTCGTAGCGTATGATGGCTCAGAGTTCTCTAAGAAGGCGTTGGACGAGGCCGTGGACATCGCGAAAAGGTTCTCGGGGAAGGTGACAGTGCTCCACGTCTATTGGGACCCATCGGAAGAGGCCCACGAGAAGGTCTTGGAGCGGGTCGAGAGGATCGAGGTCAGAGACAGGGTCAGCATACAGGTACTGGACGACCTGGAGCCGGAACTCAAGAAGGCGGGGATCAAGTACGACCTCAGGAGCGAGCGAAGCAACCATCCGCCAGCCGTGATCCTCCGCATCGCCGGAGACGAGGGTTACGACCTCATCGCGCTGGGCAGCAGGGGCATGGGAGGGGCCAAGGCCTGGCTTCTCGGCTCCGTGTCCAGCAGGGTCGTCTCGGAGGCCGATTGCCCGGTCCTCGTGGCCAAATAGGATTGAAACCCACCTATTTTTGGATTCTATTCGTCTCCTGCGTTCATTGATCCAGATAGGAATATCTGTGGGATAGAAGCATCCAGGATGGCGTTCACATTCGCAGGTTCTTGTGTATGAAGGCCAGCTCGTCTGCGTACTCGTCTATGAGCTTCGAGGTCGGCTTCCCGGCACCGTGGCCGGACTTAGTGTCGATCCTTATCAATATGGGTGCATCTCCGGCTTGTGTCGCCTGGAGCGCGGCGGCGAACTTGAAGCTGTGGGCTGGGAACACACGGTCGTCGTGGTCCCCGGTCGTGACCAGGGTCGGTGGGTAATCCGTCCCCGGCCTGACGTTGTGGTAGGGCGAGTACGCGAGGAGGGCCTTGAACTCCTCGGGGTCGTCCGCAGAGCCGTAGTCGGATGTCCAGCCCCAACCCACGGTGAACTTCTCGAACCGGAGCATGTCGAGGACACCGACGATGGGCACGCAGGCCCCGAAGAGCCCGGGCCGCTGGGTCATGCAGGCGCCTATGAGGAGGCCCCCATTGCTCCGGCCGCTGACGGCGAGCCTCGGCGTGCTCGTGTACCCGTTCTCGATGAGCCACTCGGCGGCGGCGATGAAGTCGTCGAAGACGTTCTGCTTTCTCAGCTTGATCCCCGATTCGTGCCAGGGCTTCCCGTACTCACCTCCGCCCCTCAGGTTCGCCTGGGCGAAGACCCCGCCCATCTCCATCCAGACCAGGTCCCTGACGTTGAAGGATGGGGTGAGGGAGATGTTGAACCCCCCGTAGCCGTAAAGGTAGCACGGGTTCTCCCCGTCCTTCTTCAGATCCCTCCTGCGGCTGATGAACATCGGAACCCTGGTGCCGTCCTTGCTCCCGTAGAACACCTGCTCCGTGACGTAATCGTCCGGGTCGAACCCCAAACTGGGCTCCCTGAATACCTCGCTCTCACCGGTCTCCACATCGTACCTGTATATGGTCCCTGGCGTCGTGAATTCTGTGAACTGGTAGAAGGCCTCAGGGTCGCCCCTCCTGCCCGTGAGTTCCGAGACGGCCCCCATGCCCGGGAGTCGGACCTCCTGTATCAAATTTCCCTCGCCGTCGAAGACCTTCAAAAGGTTATGTGCGTCGTGGAGGTAGGTCAAGACGAAGGAGTCTCCGGCCACGACGACGCTCTGGATGGCGTCCGACGCCTCCGGTATGATCTGCTCCCATTGTCCTGGCTCTGGTCTGGAGGTATCTATCGCGATCAACCTCGCCATCGGTGCGCCGTTATCCGTCATGAAGTAAAAAAGGGGGCCTTCGTTACCGACGAATATGTACCTCGCGTCGAATCTGTTTAGCAGCTCGACCGTCTCCTTGTTGTATTCTAGGTCCTTGATGAAGACCCCGTTCTCGGGATAGGTGCCCCTCGTCACGGTTATTACGAGGTACCGGCCGTCCTCCGTGATCTGAGGCCTGAACCGCCACTCCTTCTGGTCCGGGCGCTCGTAGACGAGCTCGTCCTCGGGCTGGGGCTCCCCGAGGCGATGGTGGAAGAGCTTCTGGTAGTAGTTCGGGCCCTTGTACTCAAGCCCCTCCTCTGGCTCGTCGTACCTGCTGTAGTAGAATCCCGTGCCGTCGTGGGTCCACGCGACGGAGGTGAGCTTCGTCCATTTCAGGTGGTCGCCGAGGTCCCGACCGGTCTCCACCTCCATAACCCTCCACTCCTGCCAGTCGGACCCCGATTCTGAGAGCCCGTACGCGAGGAGCCCCCCAACCTCGCTTGCATGGAAGCCGGTGAGGGCGACGGTGCCGTCCTCGGACAGCCTGCTCGGGTCGAGGAGGACCCTTGGCTCAGTTCCCAGGGAGTCCATCCAGTAGAGGACGTTCTGGTTCTGAAGGCCATCGTTCTTCGTGTAGAAGTATCTCTCGCCCCGCTTGAATGGGGCGGTGTACCTCTCGTAGTCCCAGAGCTCCCTTATCCGCCTGCGGATCTTCTCACGGGCCTGGGTCCTCCCCAGATACCCGAATGTGATCCGATTCTGCGCATCTATCCACTCCCTGGTCCGCTCCGAGTCGATCTCCTCCAGCCACCGGTACGGGTCTGGAACCCTGACGCCGTGGATGATGTCGACGTGGTCCGAACGCTGGCTTTCAGGATATTTCAAGCCCTCGTAACGTCCCCCAATCAAAACGAGTAACCCTCAATCAGATCCTAAGACTGAATTCGTATTATTTAATGACGCTCGCACGTGCCATGCATAGACAGCATTGCTTCAGAATTCAAGTGGCGCCGGGGATGGGATTCGAACCCATGGGCTCGCGAGGAGCACCAGTTTTCAAGACTGGCGCCGTAGTCCGCTTGGCTACCCCGGCCCAGAGGGATTGAGCCCTGCGGTGGTAAATCTTTATCGATGAAACATAAAAACGAGACGAGTTTCCAAGCAGTTGGGTTTAACCCGCGAGGACCTTGATTTTCCTCTCAGTAGACCGAATCTTGGTTTTTAAGTCTTGACGGCTGTGCGCCCGTATTCTATGTTTGATAAATACGGAAAAACGTGTTCTGAGATCCATATCAGATACATATTAATGTGATAAATAGAATAGAGACATTTTTAAGAACTTTAAAAAGCATATAGAAAAGTAACGTGTATGACTCTGCAGATATCTATCATAAAGATATTAGACATGGCACCTAGATGCAAAATCTCTATTAAATATATGGAAGGTAATATGGTTACGAAGAAAAGGTTGAGGAATGGGGAATTGACTAAAGTACTGAGCAAACGGAATAAGGGTCTAAGCGTCGTGGTGACCACGCTCATCTTACTCGTGGTGGCGGTCCTGCTTGCGGCCGTCGTCACCTACTACGCTACTAATATCACCATGACCAGGACTACGATGGAGGAGGTCCGATTCTGCAAGGAGCATGTTTGGATTAACAACACCGGGCCCGTCGCCGGCTTCATGCTCCAGAACCTTGGCGGCAGGGACATCCTCATCGACAAGTTCTCGGTTAGGAGCATAGAGTGCCACTGGTCAACCATCTGGTACTACCGGATTCCAACAAATGAGACAGTGCTTGGGGACGTAAACATGACGAGCTATGCGAGGTTCACAACTCCCATCGTTGAAATTAACAATCGAAACTACACCCAGGCCGTCTCGGACATACCCCTAATCTCTGGCGGGGACATCCTTGTGTATGTCAGGGGCCCCCAGAACATCCAGATGGACGATATAGGCACAGCAGTAAGTATCAGTGTCACGACGAACAACGCGCAGTACATCACCGAGTGCATCGTCGAGTCCGGGACCCTCCAGTAGGAGTTGATAAGTATGGCTAAATCTAAGGACGCGACGACCCGGAGATCCAAGCTGGAGATAATGCTAACGGTCCTCAGGGCCGTCAACGACGGTGAGACGAAGCCGACGAAGATCATGTACGCCTCAAACATGTCTTGGAACCTCACCCAGAGGGTCTTCGCGGACCTCGTGAGGCAGGGGCTCCTCGAGGTGAGGGAGAACCCTGAGAGCAGGAGGTCGACGAGGCGGTACGTGATCACAGAGAAGGGGAGCAACGTCCTCAGGTACTTCGAAGGCGCAAAAACCCTTCTACAGATATAGCCGAGCCACAACCTATCTTTTTATTTATTCAATTGCGTCGGCCGATAAGTTAAAAAAATTCTTTGCGTTCTCCGTGGTGACACGGGCGACCTCGTGCTCCGAGGCATCTTTCAGTTTCGCGAGCGCCTTCAGAGCGATCACAAGGTCCGAGGGCTCAGAGGGCCTCCTCCGGTTCCTGAGGTATACGGGGGAATCCGTCTCCATCATGATGCATTCGAGCGGCGCCTCGTCGAGGGCGGCCTTGTGGTCCCTACTGTACTCCGCGGCAGGGGTCGCCGATATCATGTAGCCGCGGTCGAGGATCTCAGCGATCACCTCCAGGGGGCCGCTGTACCAGTGGAAGACCACGCCTTCGGGGCCGTGCTGGACCGCGAGGTCCAGGGCGTCCCGCCATGACCCTCGACTATGAACCGAGACCGGCTTGTCGTGTTCCTTCGCAAACTGAAGCTGTTCGACGTAGATCTGGCGCTGTCTCTCGCGGATGTCCTTGTTCTTTCGGGCGTCTCTGTCCCAATAATCTAGGCCAATCTCGGCTACAGCCGTGATTCGGTCTATTTGCTCTTCGATGTATCGGAGTGTGGTCGGGACGTCGTCCTGAGCCCATTCCGTGGGGTGGATCCCGAGAGCGGGGTAGATGTACCCCGGGAAGGCCTCCGACCATTCGATGGTGGCCTTATTTGTATCGAGGTTTGCGCCAACGGCAACTATGGCATCTATTCCCGCTTCTTTCGCCCTACGGACGACGCCCTCCCGGTCTTCTAGATCGCTGAGGTGGGCGTGGGTGTCGATAAGCCTCATCAAATGAGCCCCTTTCCATATATTTGGATAGCCGTGGGATATATCTCCTTATCACGTCTCGGGGTAAGACTTTCTTGCCTATGTAGAGGAAGTGGTCGCTGAGGCCGAGGATGGCCGGGTCGTTGCAGGTCTCGAGGAGTGAGTCAAGCCACCGCCCCCATTTCTCCTCGTCCTCGTAGAGGCTGTTAGTCTCCTCGACGTGCTGGTTGAGAGGCCCTCCAGGTAACCATCTCGAGGGTCTCAACGCTCTTGTCCTCGAAGAGCTCCTTCACCTCGCTGGGGTGGTAGAACTTCGCGTCAGTGAATCCCTCTCCCTGTAAATCGCCCAAATGCCACGCGGCCCTGTGGATTCCGCGTGTAAACATCTCCTCGTGGGTTGGGTTGAGCAGCTCGTCGGTTAGCCTCTTCAGGACGACCATGTAGACCCCGTACAGGCTTATCACGGATATTATTAGGGGGACCTCTTTCTTCGCGACCCTCACCAACTCCCCTGCTGCCTTCTGTTGATCACCTACTTCCAGAATGTGGGAAAGGGGTCCCAGGCATAGGACGGCGTCGAAGCTCTCGTCCTCGAACTCCGACAGGTCCGTGACGGTGCCCTCGATCATCTGCACGACCCTATCCCCGACCCCGGCGTTCCTGATCTCCCTCCTGGCGACTTCTAAGGACCCTGGGGAAAGATCGAGCAGCACGACGTCGTAGCCCCTCTTCGCCAGTTCTATGGTGTAGCGCCCTGGGCCTCCTCCGGCGTCTAGGATGAGGCCGTGCTCGGGCAGGTGCTTCTCGATGTGGTGCATGGTCACGATGTACTCCAGCATGTGGTAGGGGTCCCTGATGAGCCTCCCCCACTCCCTCTCCGCGCTCTCGTCGTAGTAGCGTCTAACGACATCGCTCATGCCGAGGCTTCCTCCATACCCGACTGCAGAGATATTCATCTCGACATGGATAATTGTTTATCATTCTCTAAGCATGGATTCCCCTTGTCCCTTCGGCATTGAAATATCAGGGTTGGCATTGGTGAAATATGTTCCCAGCATTTGAAACGAATATCTTTACTCGAAGTCCGCAGTCTGATCAAACACTCCGCCGGTGGGCCTTATCTCCACTTTTCCAGTTCTTCCTCTATCTTCAGCTGGGCGTTCCGGCGCCTTCTCAGGTACCAGACCAGCCAGGTCGTCGTGAAGCAGGGCAGAACGTCCAGGCCTGGAAGGAGCTCGAACAGGGAGAGGAAGCCTACCCAGCTGAAATAGAACACGCAGAAAAGGACCCCGATGAAGTCGACGACGTCTCCGGCCAGAGGCATCATGAGCATCGGCAGGGTGTACTCGAGGAGGTCCAAGCTTACGCAGACAAGCAGGGTGGTCAGCTCGTCCCAGTTCAGGCGTATGAGCCAAGGCGCCGACAGGGTCTTCACGGACAAGCCGTCACCAAAAAGGAGTATATAACGGGGATATAAAAAATTGGGCAGCCCCGGGCTAGGGAGGGACGGATATTATGAACTGGCCTGAGTCGCTGGGCGTTATTATGAAGGTCCCCCTCCCAGACTGGGAGATGTCCCTCAGGGTCTCCAGGTACATGTAGAGCCTTGTCAGCTCGACATCGTCGATCTCTGGGTTCAGGGCCGCGATCGCCTCGATCGCCTCCCTTGTGGCGTTGGCGACGATTATCTTCGACTTCGCCACACCTTCGGCCCTGATAATCTCAGAGGTTGCCGAGGCGTTCGCGAGCACGAGGATCTGGGTCCGGTTGAACTCCGCCGCTATTGCCAGCTGCTCCGCCGCTAGCTTGCTCTCGATCGCGTTGACGAACCTGGCGGGCAGGGCGATCCGCCTCAGATCGACCCCGTCTATTATGACCGAGCCCTCGAGGGACAGCTCAAGGTTGAACGCGTCGATGAGGACCTGCTCTAGCATTGTCCCGATCGCTCCCCGCTTCTCTATGGTCTCTATGGCGGTGAAGTCGACGATGAGGTTCCTGGCCGTCTCCCTGATGATGGGTATGATGGCCCTGTCCTTCCAGTCAAGGGCGGGGTACCTCCGGAACAGGGACACCGCCCCCGATGGGGATATCCTCCACCTCACGGTTATGTCGACGTCCACCTTCAGCCCGTCCTTGGTGAGGGCCTCGACTGCGGGGAAATCGCCCGTAGTTAGACGCTCGCTCCACATGTTGACGCTGTCCGTGGCCACGTAGACCCTGTAGACGCTTGCCCACGGGGGCTTCAGGAAGTACCTGGCGTTCGCTCCGTCCCCGACCGAGCTCGTAGTGGCGAAGACGGGGTCGACGATGATTGAGGTGTAGCCTACGCCGACCCGCCCGACGCTAAACACGAGGACTCCGCCGATTATGATTATGAGGACGACGGCGACGGCCCCCACTCCCTCTATCCGGGGCCTCCCCTCGAAGTAACTTCTCTCCATTGCGGATTTATTCCTCTAGGATGGATAGAGAAAAAGGGGGACCTTAAACCTTGCTGAGCCGAGGCGCTATTCCCGGATGCCCTCTAGGATACTTATCACGTTCCAGATCCTGGTCCGGGTGTACATCGGCATATTCGGGTCCTGGGAGATCTGGTCGAGGAGGTCGATGACGTTCGCGGCCCTAGCCGCGAGTGAGAGGCTCTCGTCCATGAGCATGTCTGAGGCCTCCTTTGCTGTCCGCCTTATGTTCCTGGGAGTCGTATTGTCCTCGGCGACCCTGTTGAGGATGGCCATCGCCTGATTTACCTTCTGCGTGTAAACTTCCTGCTTCTTTGACATGGTACCACTTCCCACACGTACATTAACCCTAATAATTTGATTAGGAGGTTAGATAATACATCTCAATAGTTTCGATAAAAACCTATCTCTCAGAAAGCGACTCTCCAGCCACCGCTGAAATTCTTTCAGGAATGAGTGACGATGCGACGGAGTGCTGTTTAAACATCCAGTGGGAAGTGAACCTGCTAAAGGCTATTCAGGTATCCGGGTAGGTCGGCGACGCTGTCGAGGATCACCTGGGGCCTGTTCTGAGCCCAGGACTCCTCCCCTCTGGGGCCGCTTCTAACCCCGACGAAGTGGCACCCGGCGTTATGGGCGCACGTGGAGTCTATGTGGTGGTCCCCCACGAAGACGACCTCGTCCAAGGAAAGCCCCATGAGCTCGGCGGAGTGCTGTAGGGCCTCGGCGTAGGGCTTCGGCTTGGGCGTCTCGCCCCTCCCTAGGATGAGATCGAAGTATCTCACGGCCCCTATCTTCCTCAGGGCCTCGACCGCGTAGGCGTTGTGGCTCCTTGTCAATATTGCGAGCTTGTATCCCCCCTCCTTGAGCTTGCGTACAGCGGCTGTGGCGCCCTCGACCTCCTTCACACCGGGTGCTGCCTCCAGCTCGCCCTGGTCCATCGTCTCGTCTAGGGTCCTCCTGATCGTTTCCCTCTCGTCTTCAGGCTTCCCCTGCTCCTTCCAGATCTTCTCGGCCTTTGCCAGGGTGACGACGGTCGTGTCGTTGGGGGTGAGGACGCCGTTGGGCACGCCGCTGGCCTCGAGGATCTCTATCATCAGGCGCTTCATCTTGGGGAAGTCTATGCTGGAGTGGATCAGTGTGCCGTCGAGGTCGAAGACGACCCCTTTAATCATGTTGGGGGCCATGGCTTACTTTTCCCGAGGGTATCGGAGATGATCGGCCCAGCCGGATTTAACGATTATGGTGGAGAGGGAACGGACATACGATCATCTTTTCTTCAGCAGGCCTCTGAGGCTGAAGGAGGCGAACCTTGCCGTTATGATCCTCTCCGTCGAGAAGATGCGGGCTGCTATGTACAGGACGGCCACCGTGAACGCGGCGATGTAGGCGATGCTCCGCAGGACGACGAAGTAGTCGCCGAGGAAGGCGGCCTTCGTTCCGATGATGCTGTGGGTGTAGGGTATGGCCAAGAGGATCCACTGAAACGTCGGAGGCAGCATGGACAGGTCGGCGAACATCAGGATGATCGACGGAATTATCACAGGTATAACGAGGAATCCCGTCAGGCTCTGGGCGCTCCTCACATTGTCCGCGAAAACGGCGAGGGAGATCGCGAGGGCGAGCCCCGAGACGAGGGTGACGAATATGTTGACGCCGATGAGGATCATGCCGAGGGGCTGGAGGCCGAGGCCGATGTCCCCCGTCGTCATGCTCGTCAGCCCCGGGGCGAAGCTGAAGGCTGAGGTCATGTAGTAGCTGAAGCCGATCATGTAGGAGATGGCGCCGGCGACTGCGACTACGATGGAGCCGCCGAGCTTCCCGCTCAGGATGGTCAGCCGGCCGACGGGGAGGGTCATCAGTGTCTCCAGTGTCTTCTGCTCCTTCTCCAGGGCGATGCTCGTGGCCGCCATCTGGATAGCAAACATGAGCATCACCATCACCATGATCGGGAGCATGACGCTCTGGGAGATGATCAAATTGAAGATGCTGGAGGGCGGGACCTCGAGCACGTTCCCCTTTATTATCGATGCGGTCGAGACCGAGAGCGGGCTGCGGACGGCGGTCGGATCCGATGGGTCTCCCGCTTCCTCCAGCAGCCTGTGGATCTTGCTCATCGAAAGCTGGTAGCTGTAAATGCCGATGAGGTTGCTCACTGTGTCAGTGGTGCCCGCCTCCGCTATTGTCATGCTCTTCAGGTTGGCGTATATCTTGAGCCTCCCTCTGAGGCCCCTAGAGGCGTTTTCCGAGTATCCGTCCCTGATGTACAGGAGGGCAGTGGCGTTCGTGCCCTGGAACTCGATGAGGGCGTCTTGGAGGGATTCAGTCTCTATCGGGATGACTGTGTTGTTCGTGAACAGGTAGTCGAGGAGGGCGCCGACCGCGGGTCCTTCGTCCTCGTTGTAGACGGCGAAGGACGCGGATATTATCGCCCTCATCACGGACTTCTGGGAGACGCTGATTGCGGACCCCATCACTGGGAAGATGAGGAGGGGCATCAGGATGACGCCTATCAGGATCTTGGGATCCCTGACAAGCTCCTTCACCTCCTTGACTATGAGCGGCTTGATGCTACGCAAGCCTCGTCGCCTCCATGAAGACCTGCTCCAGGTTCTCCGCGCCAAAGTTCTGCTTCAGCTCATCGGGCCTTCCCTCGGCGATTATCTTCCCCATGTGTATGAGGGCGACCCTGTGGCAGAGGTACTCCACCTCGAGCATGTTGTGGCTCGAGATGAGCACTGTGACTCCCCTGGTGTCCGCGTAGTCCTTGATCATCTGCCTCACGTGGTACGCGTGTACTACGTCTAGGCCGGCCGTCGGCTCGTCGAGGATCGCGAGCCTAGGCCTCATCATTAGAGCTCGCGCCAGGAGGAGCCTCTGCTTCATGCCCTTGCTGTAGCCCTTCACCCTGTCCTCGAGCCTCTGCCCTAGGCCCGAGATCCGCTCCGCCTCCTCAAGCATCTCACCCGCGGTCCTATCTGCGTTCGAGTAGAACCCCGCCATGAAGCTCAGGTACTCGTACCCGGAGAGGTTCTGGTAAGCCCCCGCCTCCTCGGGGAGGTAGCTGATGATCTCCCTGATCCTCTCGGGCTCCCGGACGATGTTCATGCCGAAGACCTCCGCCGAGCCCGACGTGGGCTTGAGTAGGGTCCCCAGTATGCGGAGAGCCGTGGTCTTGCCGGCGCCGTTCGGGCCGATGAGGCCGAAGATCTCCCTGTCCCTGATCGTGAAGCTCACCCCGTCCAGCGCCATCACGTTGCCGAAGCTCTTGACGAGGCCCTTCGCCTCTACAGCATTCATCACGGATTTACCACTCCCCGAAAGAATCCAAGATTACACTTATAATCTTATACCCAAGAATTGGATGAAAAATTTCGAGTAGTTTTCCTCACAAGTTCGTCATCTGTGATTTTTTACAAGTGCCTTAGTATCTTGCCGTTGCGACAGCCTGTGTGCTCTCCCCGCTCCACCGTGACTTCGCCGTTCACAATGACGTACTCGATCCCTTTGGGGAACCGTATCGGGTCCTCGTAGGTTGCCGTGTCCATGACGGTCTCTGGGTCGAAGACCGTGATGTCGGCGCTCATCCCTGGTTTGATGAGGCCTCTGTCGAGCAGACCGAACCGCTGGGCTGGCAGCGAGGTCATCTTCCTCACGGCCTCCTCGAGCCTCAGGACTCCCTGTCTGACGTATCGGCCCAGGACCCGGGGGAAGCTACCGTAGACTCTTGGATGGGGCCTGCCGAGGACTATGCCGTCGGTGCAGACCATCTGGAGGGGGCTGCGCATGACGGTGCGGACGTCGTCCTCCGACATGCTGAAGCTCACCATCGTCGCGGCGTTCTCCTCCTCCAGGACGAGGTCGAAGAGGGCCTCCAACGGATCCTGCTGCCTCTCCTCTCCTATCTGCTCCAGGTTCTTCCCCTCGAACAGCTTGTTCACTTCCGTTTTTACCGATGTGACGATGACGTTGCCCCAGCCCCAATCCCTCCCCCTCCCCGCTTCCTCCATCTCCTCGGAAAGTCTCCTCCGAATCTCTTTGTCCTTGAGTCGGTCCAGCATCCTCAGAGTCCCGCCCTCGTGCGTCCAAACTGGCAGGAGGCTGCTGAGGAAGGTGCTACCGGCCACGTAGGGGTACTGGTCGACCGTCATGTCGACGCCACTTTTCCGGGCCTTCTCCAGCAATCCGAGGGCTTCGATGACTTTGCCCCAGTTCCTCTCCCCGCTGGCCTTGAAGTGGCTGATTTGGACAGGGACTCCGGACTCCCTGCCGATGGCGATGACCTCCTCTATCGATTCAAACAGCCTGTCGCCCTCGTTCCGCATGTGGACCACGAAGACTCCGCCTTGACCAGCGACGACGCTGCAGAGCTCCGTGAGCTCCCCGGCATCAGCGTAGACGCATGGGGGGTAGATGAGGCCGGTGCTCATTCCGCAGGCCCCCTCCCTCATCGAGCTGGAGAGGATCTTCTCCATCTCCTCGAGCTCCGAGGAGGTCGGCGATCTGTTCTCCATTCCCATAGCCAGAAGGCGCAGGTTACCGTGGCCCACGAGAGCGGCCACGTTCGTCGCCGGCATTGCCTTCTCCAAGGCGTCGAGATATTCGCCGAAGCTACGCCAGCCCCATTCGATGTCCGGGTCGCCGTTGAGGCCTGAGAGGTACCTTCGCCAGTCCTCCACCAATTCTTCCCTGATCGGGGCCTCCCCCAGCCCGTCCTGCCCTACTACCTCGGTGGTTATTCCCTGCATGATCTTCTGCCGGGCGTCGGGCTCGGCGATGAGCATCAGGTCGGAGTGGCTGTGGGTGTCGATGAAACCCGGGGCGACCACGAGCCCCTCGGCGCCTATAATCCTATCGGCGTCCGTTCCGAGGTCTCCCACTTCCATTATTCTGCCTTTGGCCACGGCAACGTCGGCCTTGAACCACGGATTGCCTGCGCCGTCTAATACCTTGCCGCCTTTGATGACGAGATCATACATGTTGATGAATAAATTGTTCTTCTCGTAAAACGATTTGGCTTCCGTCGTTGGTGTGTTGAAATCAACTAGGCAATTCGGCTGAGGAACTCTCCGCGACCCGGTTCACCGACGACCTCGCAATCCTCCATGACGATCATCCCCCGCACTATGGTCGTCAACGGAAGCCCCTTCCCGCAGTGCCCCTCGAACGCGGTTATCTTCTGCTTGGAATGCAGTCTGTCGCCCTTTATCTTGAAGCCCCTCTTCGGGTCCACTATCACAAAGTCGGCGTCGGCCCCCAGAGTCAGCGCCCCCTTCCTCGGGTAGAGGCCCAGGATCTTCGCGGGGTTAGCCGAGGAGACCTCGACTAGTCGCTCTAAGGTGAGGAGCCCCCTGTCGACGCAGTCGAGCATCAGCGGAAGGCTGGTCTCGACCCCCACCCCTCCCGAGGGCGCGTCGAATATGTTCGCCCACCCCCTCTCCTTGTCCTCCTTGGGGTAGGGGGCGTGGTCGCTCGCGATGACGTCTATGACCCCCCCGTTCAGGGCCCTCCAGAGGGCCTCCTGGTCCTCCTTGCCCCGGAGAGGGGGGTCGATCTTCGCGAAGGGCCCCACCTTCTTCATGGCCTCCGACGTGAGCAGGAGGTAGTTCGCCGAGGTCTCGCCAGTGACCCTCCTCCCCCCCGCCTTCGCCCATCCGAGGATCTCCGCTGCGCCCTTCGTCGTCATGTGGCAGATGTGGAGGTGGACGCCGGTTTCGCCTGCGAGCATTATCGTCCGCATCGTCGCCTCGTCCTCGGCGATGGACGGCCTGAACTCGCAGTGGGCCATCGGGTCCACCCTCCCGCTCGCCTTCGCCTTCTCCATCCACCGGGAGACTATGTCCTCGTTCTCCGCGTGGATGAGGCACGGGAGGCCTGTGCCGGCTATCGTCCCGAAGTTGTCGAGCATCTGTCCGTCTGAGGCCGCCAGCTCCCTGAACCTCGCGATCATGAACGTCTTGAAAGCGACGACGCCGCCCTCCGCCATCGAGGTTAGGGCCTCCGCCGGCACTTCACCTGCGCCCCCGACCAGGGCGAAGTCCACAAGGGCCTTCCCGCCTGCTATCCTTTTTTTCTCCTCCAGCGCCTCCGGGGAGGTCACCGAGGGCACGGTGTTCGGCATGTCGACGACGGTCGTCACGCCGCCCGCGGCGGCCGCCCTTGTGCCCGACTCGAAGTCCTCACGCTCAGGGAACCCGGGGTCCCTGAAGTGGACGTGCATGTCTATCACTCCGGGCAGAACGAGGTTGCCCCCGGTGTCGATCACCCTGTCGGCCCGAGGGACCGCGCCGCCCCTGCTCAGGGACACTATCTTACCATCTTCGACGGCTATGTCCCCCACGAAGAAGCCCTGAGGCGTGCATACCCTACCGTCCTTGACGACCAGGTCGAAGGTCAAATCAGAGCCACCCCATCACCCTTCTTTTTGACCCACATTAAGTTTGCCCTCGGGGCATGGCGATTCGTTCGATTTTAAATAATGACACCGGCTTATTTTCCCAAGGCGGATGGCATGACGGTCGACCTCGTCGTCAAAGATGGTAAGCTCGTCTCATCGATGGGCATCTTGGATGGGAGCGTAGCGATAGATGGGGGCGTCATCGTGGCGGTCGCAAAGACGCCAAACCTCCCAAACTCCGACAGGACGATAGACGCCAGGGGAAAGGTGATCCTGCCCGGGGTGCTCGACGGGCACACCCACACCTCCCTGCCGCCGGAGGACTCGAGCTCAGGGACCAGGGCAGCCGCGAAGGGAGGGATCACGACCATCCTGGAGATGCCCGGGACCCAGCTCGGCTGCTTCAATCCCGGGGAATTCGAGTCGAAGAGGGGCCTCTACGAGGAGAAATCCCATATCAACTTCTGCCTCCACGTCGGCTGCGCCTCCGGGTACCCGGAGGGGAACCTGACGAGCATGTGGGAGATGGGTGCGACTGGGGCGAAGTTCTTCGTCTCATCGGCGGGGCCGAACTGGCCCCAGACCTTTGATGGCGAGATATTGGATCGCCTCATGGAGCTGGCCAGGGTTGATGGGCTCGCCCTGATCCACGCTGAGAACGACCAGATCCTCCGGGACAACCTGAGGCGGCTCGAGGCGGAGGGGGAGGAGGGACTACGCAGCCCATATGGAGTGGAGGCCCGCCATAGCTGAGGCCGAGTGCGGTCAGCGCGTCATCCGATACCTGAAGGAGACGGGGTGCCGAGGCGTGATAGTGCACACTAGCCTCCCGGAGACCGTCCTGAACGCGCAGAGAGCGAGGCTCGAGGGGGTGAATGTCCACGTCGAGACCTGCCCCCAGTACCTATACCTCACCAAGGAGGACGTCAAGCAACGAGGACCATGGGTCAAGTTCGCGCCTCCTGCACGGGACAGGGCAAAGGTTGCGAAGCTTTGGAGACTCCTGGAAGCCGGACGGATCGACACCGTCGCCTCCGACCACGCGCCCTACGCGAGGGAGAGGAAGGAGGCGGGCCTGGAGGACATTTTCGCAGCGCCGAACGGGATCCCAGGCGTCGAGACGCTCCTGCCCCTGATGCTCACCGGGGTCAACGAGGGGCGCCTGGGCCTGGAGAGGCTGTCCGCGGTGGTCTCCGAGAACCCGGCCAGGATCTATGGCATCTACCCCAGGAAGGGCTCGTTCCTCCCGGGCTCCGACGGCGACTTCGTCATCTTGGACATGAAGAGGAGGTGGCGTATAAGGGGCGAGGAGATGCTCACCGCCTGCGGGTGGACCCCCTTCGACGGCTTCGAGGCCAGGGGCGCCCCCGTCACGTCCATCATAAGGGGCGAGACGGTCCTGGAGGACGGAGTGGTGATCGCCGATGAGGGCCAAGGGACTTTCGTGGCAAGGTCGACGGGACGACTAGGGAGAATCAGCTGATCGGCCTCTTTCTCCCGGGCCTCCTCCTCAGCTCCGTTCCGCACATTGGACAAACCTTCCCGGGTTGGGGGACGCTGAAAATTTTGTGGCACCCGGGGCAGTAGATGACCCACTCGAACCTGCGCCTGATCCCGGGGGTCGCAAGGCTTCTGAACCTGAGGCCGAGCCTGTCTGCGACGTTCTGGACCGAGTAGTCATCGGAGACGATGACCGGTGCCGAGGACTCGGACTTCAACTGGACGCCCAGAGCGAGGAGCTGTTCGTCTGTCGCAGAGAGGACCCCGGCCTCGCCCATTTCGAGGGTCACGGCTCTTACCTCGCTCAAGTATTCGGGGTTTGGTATCACAACCTTGAGCCTCCCCCTCCGGACGGCGCTGTCGAACCTGAGTTCTGCTAGATCCCCTTCCCTGAGCTCCTCGCGCACCGAAGGGACGGTGTAGTGCTCCGCCTCCACGTCCGTCGCCTCGTAGCCCATTATGAAGGCTGACGTGTCGAGCAGTAGGACCCAGACAGACTTGTCCGCAGGCGCTTTGGGGTGAGGCTCCTCAGACAATTGCGACCTCCCAGCGCCTCCGCTCCTTCACTGGACCCTTCGGAAGGTGAGGCGCCTCCCCAGTCTCTTGTAGAAGGATTTAAACCTCACGAAGCTGGCCCTGTGCTCGCTCTTCCAGACCTCTATGGTGGACCCGGGCTCGAGTATGGCGTACTCCTGGCCGTCGATGATGGCGAGGGCGTCCACCTTAGGCTTGAGGAGGCCGATTGTTATCCTGCTGTTCGTCGGAACGACTATGCTTCGGAAGTAGCTGTAAGGGCATATCACGGTGAGGATCATCGCCTCAAGGCCGGGCGCCAGTATCGATCCCCCGGCGGAGAGGTTGTAGGCCGTCGAGCCCGTCGGGGGTGCAACGATGGCGCCGTCTGCCTGGATGTCCAGCAGGTTGTCCCCGTCGACGCCGAGGCGGAGGTCCAGCATCTTCGAGGGGAGGGAAGAGGCTATCAGCACCTCGTTGAGGGAGTCAGGGAAGCTGCGCCCCCCGTCCAAGCTCCTAGAGGAGAGCTTTATGCACTCCTCGAGCTCGTAGTCCCCGTCGAGCACCCTGTCGAGGGCCGGCTTCAGGTCCTCCGGCAGGACCTCCGTGAGGAACCCCCTGCTCCCCATGTTCACCCCGAGGATGGGGGTCTCCGGCCTCTCCAGGTACATCGCCGTGCGCAGGATCGTGCCGTCGCCCCCGATCGTGACGATAAGGTCGGCGTCCATGTCGCCGAGGCCGATGCTCCCCCCGGGCGCTCCCGCGGCGAGGGCGGTCTCAGCCTCGACGAGGGCCTCAACTCCCCTCTGCGAGAGGTACTCGACGATCTCCCTTACGACCCCCAGGGCCTCGGGCTTGTCCGGGCGGGACACCACCCCGATCTTCAACGCATATCACCGAAGCTCTGTATCTCCAGCCTTAAAACTAATACCTAGGTCTCCTCCTAGTCCACCCGTGCTCCCCCGTGAGGGGGACGTAGGACACCTTCATCAGGCTGCTCCTCCTCATTCGGCCCCCCTCATCCTTCAGCAGGAGCACGAGGTCCTGGCCGAAGAAGCTGTAACTGTCGCCCACGGGGGCCATCAGCCTCCCAGGGGCCCTGAGCTGATCGATCAAGGGCTGGGGTATCTCCGGGCAGGCGGCCGTCACGCAGACGGCGTCGTAGGGGGCCTTCTCGGGGTATCCGAGGGAGCCGTCCCCGAGGACCAGGACGATGTCGTCGTAGCCGGTGCGCCCGAGGTTCTTTAGAGCGAAACGGTAAGTGGTCTCGTTTATCTCGATGGTGACGACGAGGCCGGTCGGGCCGACGAGCTCCCTCGCCAGGGCCGCGCCGTACCCTGAACCCGCCCCGATCTCCAGGAGCCTGTCCCCGGGCTTCAGCCCCAGGGGCTCGTAGAATACGGGGTACATGTAGGGGGCGGAGATCGTCTGAGCGCCGTCGCCGGGTATCGGGAAGGGCTGGTCGACGTAGGCATAATCCGCGTAGGAAGGGTCCATGAACTCCTCCCGTGGCACCCTCAGCACGGCCTCTGCCATGACCTCCGTCCGGATGTAGCCCGCCCTCCTGTAGCGGCGTACCATCTGCTCCCGTTGCTCGGAGAAGCGAGGCATCGAAACCTTGTAAACAAGGGTGGGGAGTTGTTTTTAATGGTTTAGAGGGTCAGGTTATAGCTCCTGCCTTCCTCAGGTCGTCGACCTGCTCCTTCGTGTACCCGAGGAGCTGGGTGAGGACTTCCTCGTTGTGCTGGCCGATCTGGGGGGCCGGTAGGCGTATCGGCGTCGGAGACCTGCTCATCTTCACGGGGAACCCGGGGGAACGGACCGTGCCGGCGGTTGGGTGCTCCACGGCCTGGATTATGCCCCTCGCATTCACGTGCGGGTCCTCCAGCATCTCGTCGATCTGGTAGACGGGGGCCACCGGCACGTCTGCGGAGAAGAGGTCCTCGACGATGTCGTTCACCTTCCTCCCGGCCACCCACTCCTTCAGCTCCTCCGTCGTCTCAAGCTTCTCGACGTCCATGCCCTTAAGGAGGCGGGGTATCATGTGGGGGTCGGAGGCGATGTACACCCAGCCGTCCGATGCTTGGAACATTCCGAAGGTGCTGAGGCCCATGTACTTCCGGCTCGCCTGGTGGGGGAGCTCCCCTGTCATCGTGTACCTGGTTACGCTGACACCGGTCTGGGCTATCATGCAGTCCAGCTGGGAGACGTCTACCAGCTGCCCCTCGCCCGTCCTGTCCCGGTGGCGGATGGCACCTAGGATTGCGATCACGCCCCAGAGCCCGGGGTCGAGGTCGCCGTGCCACTCCGCAGGCCTTATCGGGGGTCCCTCAGGATCGATCAGATCGCCGGTGAGCCTGTACCACCCCGCCATCGCCGAGGCTATAGGTGCGAAGCTCGGGCGCGGCATGTACGGCCCAGTAAGGCCAAACCCGCTGAGGGAGGCGTAGATGATGTCGGGCCTCACCTTATTCACGTCATTGTAGCCAAGGCCGAGCTTGTCCATCGTCCCCCTCTTGAAGTTCTCAACGACCACGTCGCTCTTCTCGGCCAGCGCAAGGGCGATCTCGACGGCCTTCGGCTCCTTTAGGTTTAGGGTCATCCCCCGTTTGTTCCTGTCGAAGTAGAGGAACACTGCGCTCATGCCGCCGATCAGGGGCGGGTACAGCCGCGCCACCTCCCCCCATGGCGGCTCTATCTTGATGATGTCAGCTCCCATGTCCCCGAGGATCATGGTGGTGTAAGGGCCGAAGTACACATGGCTGAAATCTAAAACCCTTATGTCATCGAGCATGCCCATGCCATCCACCGGTTCTCCTGAAAAATCACATGTAATAAGATAAACTTTTTGCGATGAACGTCAAATCAAATATTAACATTCAGAAGGCAATTATAGATGGACGCAAAGATCCTGGAGAGGTTCAAAGAGGTCTGCTCCTAGTTCGTCCGGAACTACCGAATGGGTCTCGAACGCTTCGGCTTCTGGTGGACGTTGTTCACGGTCTCAATGGTCTCCGTGTCACTGGTTTTCCTGTTGTTCGCGATTGTGCTAGCCGTACTGTACGTATAGCGAATCTCGCGATGGTGCTCAGTTTTTAAGGTGTGCCAATTGCTTACCCGATGGCCTTCCAGAGCTTATCTCCGACGTAGTGAATGTTTCTTATGGCCTTCCCCTTCTTCATCGCCTTGATCTCGATGGATGAGGCGAGCGATGCGCCTATGGCCAGGGCTTTCCCGTGCTCGATGTCCCTGACCACCACCAGCTCCCCCTCCTCAAAATCACGCCGGACTTCCTTTATGCCGGGAGCCATCACGTCCGCTCCGTTGCAGACATAGGGTATCGCGCCCATGTCCACAGAGACGGAGGGCAGTTCCCCGAGATTGGGGTTGTTGAGAGTGGGGAACAGGGTGTCGTTTTGTCGCGCGAACTGGACGACCCCATCGAGTAGGTAGACAATGACATCGTAATCTACCTGAGCCTGGCTGAGGGTGATGAACTCTACCGGCCCTAGGAGCGCCTCGATCTCATCGTTCAGTCTCCTGGCATCCTTCCGGCCCAGGACTCTCCTCTTGCTCAGCCTCTGCCCGGAATCTTCTCGCATATGTATACTCAGATTAATAAAGCTAATAAGCAAAAGGGAGCACTAAACCAGTGAGTACCCCCCGGGCTCGAAGTCTGGTGGGTTATTGACGGATGGGACTCCATTGAGAGGCGTGATCGACAAGATAATCGGAAAACCGGAAAGCCCCACCGAGCCAGCAGGAGAGACGTACATAAAGGCAATCCCGCTCAGGGCATATGAGGATGTTGACATGATAAAGTCCGAGGTGCGGGCCGGGAACATCGTCATCACAAACGTCTCCCCCCTCGCGAAGCACAACATCGAGGACGTGAAGAGGGCCATCAACGAGCTCAACGAGTACGCCGTTCTGATAAGCGGCGACATCGCACGCCTCGGCGAAGAGAGGGTAATCTTGACACCGAAGACGGTGAAGATCTGGCGGGGCTAGACCCAGGCTCCTTCTGGCCTTCTAGGCGAGCAGGAAGGTTTCCAGCATGTTCGGGGAGAAGCCCCTCACCCCTCGGAAGCGGGAGACGGTCCTCGCCATGTCGTCGCACTTGGACTCCTCGCCGTGGACGAAGAAGACCCTCCGGGGGGTCGGCCTCAGCTTCCTAACGTAGTTCAGCAGCTGGCGCCTGTCCGAGTGGCCCGAGAAGCCCTCCACGGTTTCGATGCCCAGGCGCACGTTGGTGATCTCCATCTTCCCATCCCTGTTGAAGGTCTGCACGGAGCGCATCCCGCCCTGCAGCCTCTGCCCGAGGGTCCCAGTCACCTGGTAGCTGACGAAGATCAGCCCGTTCTCCTCCCAGGGGGCGAGGCGCTTGAAGTACTCTATAACCGGCCCTCCCTCCATCATGCCCGCCGTCGCCATGATGATGCAGGGGCCCCCCTCGGCGATCTCGTCCCTGCTGTCCTGCTGCTTGACGACGGTGAAGTAGTCGGATTCGAAGGGGTTCCTCCCCTCCCTGAGGATCTGGTCCCTGAGCTCTGAGCTGAGGTAGTCTGGGTAGGCGGTGTGGATTCCGGTCGCCTCAGAGATCATGCCCTCTATGTAGACCGGCACCTCGGTGAGCTCCCCCTCCTCCATATACTTGTTGATCACCATTAGGATCTCCTGGGCGCGGCCCACGGCCGGGACGGGTATTATGACCTTGCCGTTCTTGAGAAACTTGTTGGCGATCTCGACGAACCCCGCCTCCGTCTCCACCCGGGGAGGGGTGATGTTGGTGGGACCCCCGTAGGTGCTCTCCATGATCAGGGTCTCAACCCTGGGGAACTGGGCTGCGGCAGGGGCCAGGAGCTGGGTGTAGCCGTACTTGAAGTCGCCTGTGTAGACGATGTTGTGGAGCCCTTTCCCTATGTGGAGGTGCACTATGGACGAGCCTAGGATATGGCCGGCGTTGTGGAGGGTGAGGCGGATGTCCGGGGAGACATCGGTAACCTCCCCCCAGGCTAGGGGGATTGTGTGGATGATAACCTCCCTGATGTCGTCGCCACAATAGGGCGGGACCCGCCCCTCCATCGACATCACGTCCAAATAGTCCCCCTGGAGAAGCGTCATCAGGCTCGCGGTGGGCTCAGAGCAGTAGACGGGCCCGTCGTATCCGTATTTGAACAGGTAGGGTACGAAGCCGCAGTGGTCGAGGTGGGCGTGGGTTATGACAACCGCGTCCAGGCGGCCCAGGTCGAACTCCTCTACGTCGAGCCGCGGGTATGCCCCGATGGGCCTGCTCGTCCCTGGGTTGATGCCGCAGTCGAGGAGGATGCTGCTCTCCCTGGTGCGTACGAGGATCGCCGATCTGCCCACGTGCCTGCTACTCCCCAGGAAGGTGACCCGCACATCGCCGGAGGAGTTGAACATGGGTCTGAAGATCGCCTCCCCCGTCTCCCGGAGGAAGCGCTCCCTCTCCTTGCTCTTCGAGTAAAGGTACCCACGGATCTGCTTTATGGTGAGGCTGGGGATGGGGGGGGACCTCACGATGTTGGGGCTCCAGTGGGTCCTCCTGACGATCTCCTGGAGGTTGGACCCCCCCTTGCCGATGGCCACTCCCGGCTTCTGAACCTCCAGAGCAACCTCGCCGAGGGTTGGATCGAAGTAGCTCTGGACGATCCCCGCGTCTTCGGTGATTACTTCCTTGATCACGCGCTCGGCCTCGATCTCGGAGGACCTGACTGAGGGATCCGACCTGATCACGATCCTTTTCTTAATTATACCCGCGATCTCGGCAACAATGTGGCTGTTCTCGTGGAGGATCTCGGGCTTCTGCGTGTAGATGGCGAGGCGGGGCCCCTCGAACTCGATCCTGGTTATGCCTACTTCGGGGGGTATCTTCGAAAGTATCGTGTTCCTTATCTCTGCGTACGACAGAGCCTGGCTCTTCTGCATCGGGATCTACTCATGAGTTCAGGAGGGCCTGCTTCTCTTCAGGGGACATCTCCCTGTACCCATCCGAGGTTACGATGGCTACGTCGAAGCTGTCCCCGCTCGCCGTGTCCCTCTTCATGGCCGAGTCGACGGCCTTGACCACGACCGGGATCATTTCCTTCAAAGTGCTCCCCTCCCTGTACCTGTCCTCGAGGACGCCATAGGCGAAGGGGGAGCCGGAGCCCGTCGAGACGACCTTCTCTTCAGTGAGGCTCCCGAAGGGGTCGAGGTTGTAGACGTGGGGGCCCGTCTCGTCGAAACCCCCGATGATCGCCTGGAGGGGCAGGGGCATCCCGACCTCGCGGTTGGAGAAGAGGACGTTGGATACCAACCTTGCCGCCGCCGAGACGGGCATAGGCCGGCCCTTCTCCAGATCGAAAAGTTGGGCGTTCACTTTGAGGATGTCGACGACTCTCTGGGCGACGGCGACGCCGCCCGCTATCGTCATGGCGAGCCGATCCGTTATTCTGTACACTTTCTTCGCGTGCTTGCTCGCGACATAGTTCCCCATCGTGGCCCTAGTGTCAGTCGCAAGTATGACCCCGTCGCTGCAGACGGCGGCCACTGTCGTTGTGCCTCTGTACTCTCCTATTCTGTTCTCCATCTCTTTTTCCTCGGATCGAGATTAAATTACAGTAATCCTAAGAAGGAAGACCAAGTAACATAAAAATGTGTTCTTTAAAAACCTTTCTTACCGAGAAAAGTGATCATTTTTTATGTACACCACATTATTTAATCCTGGGATAGTGAAAAAGCCTTATCTTAACGTGAATAAGTTGCATAGAGAGCCGGTGCGGGATTGGGCGAAATACACAGAATAGATCTACCTCGAATCGTGCTGGTCGGAAGAGGAGTCCTAGGTTCTCTGGGGGAGGTATGCGGCGAACTGGGGTTCCGGCAGCCTCTGATAGTAACCGGGAAGAAGACGTACGAGATCGCGGGCAAGAGGGCCCTCAACCTGCTGAGCAATGAAGGTTACCGAGTGGACGCGACCTTCGTAGGTAGTGCCGATCTGAGGACAGTCGAGAGGGTGCAGAAAGAGACGGTGGCGAGGGACTCAGACGTCGTGGTGGGGGTCGGAGGGGGGAGGACAATAGACGTCGCGAAGCTCAGCGCGTTCAAGAGCGACATCTCCTTCATGAGCGTGCCGACGACGGCGTCCCACGACGGAATAGCGAGCTGCCTCGCCTCGATAAAGGGGCTTGCCAGGCCGTATTCAATGAAGGCGATGGTGCCGATAGCCGTGCTGGCCGACTCCCGGATAATAGCGGAATCCCCCTACAGGTTCACGGCCAGCGGCTGTGGGGACGTGATCTCCAAGGCCGTTTCGGTGAGGGATTGGAGGCTCGCCCACGACGTGAACGGCGAGTACTACGGGGAGTACGCGGGGAGCTTGGCCCTCATGGGCTCGAGCCTCATAATGAGCAACGCCCACCAGATCCGGAAGCGCGAGGAGGAGGGCTACCGGACGCTCCTTGAGGCCCTCGTAAGCTGCGGCGTCGCCATGAGCATCGCCGACAGCAGCAGGCCGTGCAGCGGCTCCGAGCACCTCTTCAGCCACACCCTAGACATGATCGCCCCCAACTCCGCCCTCCACGGGGAGCAGTGCGGCGTGGGCACGATAATGATGGCGAGGCTCCACGGGCTTGACTGGCGCGAGATCAGGGAGAGCCTCAGGGTCATCGGGGCGCCCACGACCGCCCGGGAGCTAGGTATAAGCGAAGAAGCCCTTCTGGAAGCCCTGGTCAAGGCCAGAACGATAAGGCCGGAGAGATACACGATCCTTGACAAGGTGAAACTCACGAAGGATTCGGCAAAGGCCCTTGCGGAGGGATGTGAAGTCATATAATGCTGTGCGAAGAGAGGGAACAACGCGTCAAACTAATGTTTATAAAAGGCTGGTTCCCAATCCTTCTGAGATTATTACAGGTGAGGGTCTCTTGAGCGTCGTTCAACTGAAGGTGGCGGAGGCGAAGCAGCAGAGGGATGTGGGCAGGAGCATAGCGCGCATAGACTCGGAGACGATGAAGTCCCTAGGCGTGACTGTGGGCGACGTGATCCAGATAGACGGAAAGAAGGTCACGGCGGCGAAGGCGTGGCCCGCCTACCCGGAGGATCAGGGCCTCAGCCTCATCAGGATAGATGGCTTCATACGGAAGAACAGCGGCGTCTCTATAAACGAGTTCGTCACCGTGAGGAAGGCGGAGGCAGAGTACGCGTCCTCCATCAAATTGGCGCCGGTGGACATACGCATAAGCGTCGACAACGACTTCATCAGGTTCGTCAAGGACAGACTGATCGACAGGCCGGCGACGAGGGGCGACACCCTCCTGATAATGATGCTGGGGCACTCGGTGCCCTTCCTCGTTGTGAACACGAGGCCGAACGGGATAGTGAAGATCTCGCCGACCACGGATATAAGCATCATGAGCGAGCCCGTCCCCGAACTGGAGATCCCCAGCAGGACTACGTACGAAGACATCGGAGGCCTCGACGAGGAGATCAGGCGAATCCGGGAGATGGTTGAGCTGCCCCTCAGGCACCCGGAGATATTCCAGCGGCTCGGCATAGATCCGCCGAAGGGCGTTCTGCTCCACGGGCCCCCGGGCTGCGGGAAGACCCTGCTGGCGAGGGCTGTCGCCAACGAGTCGGAGGCGAACTTCTACGCCATCAACGGGCCGGAGATCATGAGTAAGTTCTACGGCGAATCCGAAGCACGGATGCGGAAGATGTTCGAGGACGCCGAGAAGAACGCCCCCAGCATCCTGTTCATAGACGAGATCGACGCGATAGCGCCGAAGCGGAGCGAGGTGACCGGCGAGGTCGAGCGTAGGGTCGTCGCCCAGATCCTCGCCTCCATGGACGGGCTCAAGGGGCGCGGGAATGTCATAGTCATCGGTGCCACGAACCGGCCTGAGGGCTTGGACCCCGCCCTTAGGCGGCCCGGCAGGTTCGACAGGGAGATAGAGATCGGGATACCGGACAGGGACGGCAGGCTCGAGATCCTCCAGATCCATACGAGGGGCATGCCCCTGGCGAACGACGTCGAACTCACCCACATATCGGAGATAACCCACGGGTACACCGGCGCGGACCTCGAGGCCCTCAGCAGGGAGGCGGCGATGAAGGCCCTGAGGCGCTACCTGCCCGAGATAGACCTCGAGGAGAAGAGGATACCCCACGAGGTCCTCGACCGGATGGAGGTGTCAAACGACGACATCCACGAGGCCTTCAGGGAGGTCACGCCGACCGCGATGCGGGAGGTGTACATCGAGACGCCGAACGTCTCCTGGGAGGACGTCGGTGGGCTCGAGGAGGTGAAGCAGAACCTCATCGAGGCGGTGGAGTGGCCGCTGAAGAACCCGGAGATGTTCAGGCGTCTTGGCATAACCCCTCCGAAGGGCATACTGCTCCACGGGCCCCCTGGCTGCGGGAAGACGCTGCTGGCGATGGCTGTGGCGACAGAGTCGGAGGCAAACTTCATCTCCATAAGGGGTCCGGAGATATTCAGCAAGTGGGTCGGGGAGTCCGAGAAGGCCATAAGGGAGATCTTCAGGAAGGCCCGGATGGCCGCGCCGTCCATCGTCTTCTTCGACGAGTTCGACGCCCTCGTGCCCGCGAGGGGGATGGGAGCCGGGGACTCCCGGGTCACCGAGAGAGTGATAAGCCAGCTGCTCACAGAGATCGACGGCCTCATCACGCTCCAGAACGTTCTGGTCGTGGCGGCCTCCAACCGGCCTGACATCATCGACCCCGCCGTCCTGAGGCCCGGGAGGTTCGACAGGCGCGTCTACGTGCCGCCCCCGGACGAGGGAGCCAGGCTGAAGATCCTGGAGATCAAGACAAGGAACATGCCCCTCTCCGATGAGGTGAGCCTGAAGGACCTGGCCAGGAGGATGAACGGATACTCTGGCGCGGACATAGACTCGGTGTGCAGGGAGGCGGCCATCAACGCCCTCCGCAGGAGCACCGAGGTGGAGAGGGTGACGCTGCGCGACTTCACAGAGGCGATGGACAAGATGACGCCCTCAGTGACGCCCGAGATGGAGAAGTGGTACATGGACATGTCCAAGAGGTTCAAGGAGCGGGAGAAGCCTCCGATGGCGATAGCGTAGGTGCGTGGGTTGAAAAACAGACTCGTGACGACGACCATCATAGAGGCCCTAGGGAGGAACGGGGCCCAGAAGGCCGACGACCTGTACAAGCAGGTCCAGAAGCTCCACAGCGACCTGGAGAAGCGGTGCTTCGAGGAGAGCCTCATGGCCCTCGAGCTCCAGGGCCTGGTCACAGTCTACAGCATGGCCCGGGACCAGCGAAGGGTCGAGCTCGCAAAGGGTTGAGCCTTGGGGGTCCAGCTCGGCGGCCTGGTCGAGGCGAGGAAGGTCGCCATCGAGGACCTCGCCGGGCGGTCCGTAGCCTTTGACGGCCACAATATTCTCTACCAGTTTCTGGCTATCATCCGGGGAAGGGGAGGGGAGCCCCTAAGGGACAGGGACGGCAGGGTCACCAGCCACCTGAGCGGTTTGATATACAGGAACTCAAACCTGATGGAGGCCGGAATACGCGTCGCCTACGTCTTCGACGGCAGACCCCACGAGTTCAAGACGAGGGTCATAAAGGGCAGGAGCCGGGCGAGGAAGGAGGCCAAGGCCAAGTACGAGGAGGCTGTCAAGGAGGGGAGGGAGGAGGATGCGAGGACATACGCCCAGAGGGCGGCCACCGTCGGCACCGATATCGTCTCCGACGCGAAGAGGCTCCTCACCCTCATGGGCGCCCCATGGGTCCAGGCCCCCGGGGAGGGGGAGGCCCAGTCCTCGTACATGGCGATGAAGGGGGAGGTCTGGGCGGCGGCGAGCCAGGACTTCGACTCCCTGCTCTACGGCGCGCCCCGGCTCCTCAGGAACCTCTCCATAACGGGGAGGAGGAGGCTGCCGAGGAAGAACGTCTACATCAGGATAGAGCCGGAGATGATTGAGCTCGGTGGCTTCCTGAAGGACTTGGAGATCACGAGGGAGCAGCTCATCGACATCGGGATCCTGGTGGGCACCGACTACAACCCGGAGGGAGTCAAGGGGATCGGGCCCAAGACCGCCCTGAAGCTAATGAAGAGGCACGGGAACCTGGAGGAGGCCCTCCCTCACATCGAGAACGCCGAGTTCCCCCACCCCGTCGACGAGATCAGGCGGCTGTTCCTCGAGCCCAGGACGACGGACGACTACACCCTCGAGTGGCGCCCCCCTGACGTCGACGGCATCGTGGGCTTCCTCTGCGGCGAGCGGGACTTCGACAGGGGTCGGGTGCTGAAGGCCGTGGAGAAGATCGAAAAGGGGTTCTCAAGGGGTCGGGAGCGGACGACCCTAGACAGATGGTTCAGGCCGTAGGCCACGTACGCAGGATTTGTTTCCATTAAAGTCGTTCTTACCAAAGCGAGATCACCTGCCAGCATCGGTCTTACGAAGACGTTATCAACGCGTAGTGACATTGGTCGCCGTTAAGCGGTGGTCAGGCTTGGGCGAGGAGATGCGGAGATCCCTGAAGCTCCTGCTCGTCGTTCAGCTGACGAGCAACTTCAGGGGAGGGGTGGTCTCCCCCATCCTCGCCCTTTTCATTAGGGGTCAAGGGCTCTCCGTGGTCCAGATCGGCCTCTTGGGGACGGCGAGCATGATGGGCTGGCTCTTCTTCGAGCCGCTCTCAGGGGTCATTGCCGACAGGGTCAGGAAGAAGTACATGATAGTTTTCGCGCTGGCGGCATCGACGATAGTGTACGCGGCGTATCCGTTCGCCAGCACCGTTCTGCATTTTGCACTCTTGGCCTTTAGCCTTTCCTCGGTCATGTCGTTCTACGCCATCTCGGTCAAGGCGCTGATGGCGGAGCTCCTCCCAGAGTCGGAGAGGGGGAGGACCTACGGACGCTACCTCTCGATCATCTCCGTCGGCGGGATCATCGCGCCATTGATGGGGGGCTACATATCCGAAGTTGTCGGCTACGCTGTCCCCTTCTACCTGTCAGCGGGGATAGGAGTCATCGGCGTGTCGGCAGCACTGCTCATGAGACACGAGCACACCCCGACTATAGGTAGCTCTTCGGACGATG
>Ga0209636_10000787_pt1 | contig 31622 bp, 26 predicted proteins | sample DeeMarSWOR152_54_FD_187464 | JGI IMG/M metagenome (GOLD analysis project Ga0209636, IMG submission 187464) | Marine sediment microbial communities from White Oak River estuary, North Carolina - WOR-1-52-54 (SPAdes) (version 2) | ecosystem: Environmental > Aquatic > Marine > Intertidal zone >...
ACATAATCGAGGGGGGAGGTGATGCACAGGGAAAGAAGATAACAAGGGGCAGTATACCAGTAATGACAACTAAGGAGGGAGGTGATGGAGAGGAATTAAAAGGATATTCGAAATTCAGTGTTGAGAAAATTCCAGAAAGAGAGAATAGAAAAGGAGAACAAACATGGAGATGAGATTCGGAAAGTTTAAAAAAATCATGCAGCTATTGGTGATTTTACATGTTTTAGCCGCTCTGGTGGTTCTCCCACTTGCCTTCGGGGGGACTGCGTTTTACACGGGGAAACCCGCAAAGTACGTGATCTACTTCATCGGTGACGGCATGGCCATAGCCAATGTAACTGCCGCTCAATGGTATCACGGCAAGATGTTGACCATGAACAGTTTTCCCAACATGGGCATCACTACCACCCATTCCTCCGACAGCGTTATCACCGATTCCGCCGCAGCCGCAACGGCCCTCGGATGTGGCCAGAAGACCTATTCTGGCGCGATCGGCGTGGATCCCGAGCACCGTCATGTCAAGAGCGTGGCCGAGATGGCCAAGGAAAAAGGCTTAAAGGTGGGCATTGTCACGAGCGTGTCAATCGACCATGCCACCCCTGCATGCTTTTATGCCCACGTGCCCAATCGGAGCCAATACTATGATATCGACATCGCACTTGCCGAGAGCGGCTTCGACTTCTTCGGCGGCGGGGGGATGAAAGATCCCACCGACAAAAAGAAGAAATCCAAGGCATTCAAGGGAGATGCCCGGGAGCTTGCCAAGAAGAACGGCTACAAAATCGTTACCAACAGGGCCGATTTCCTGAAGATTAAACCAGGGGACGGTAAGATCCTTGCCTGGAACGCCTGGCTGCCGGACGGAGACGCGCTGCCATATACCCTGGACCAGACGGATAAGGACGTTACCCTCGCTGAGTGGACGGAAAAGGCCATTGAAATGCTGGACAACCCCAAGGGCTTCTTCCTCATGGTTGAGGGGGGAAAGATCGACTGGGCGAACCATGCTAACGACGCCGCCTCTTCCATTAAGGACTTGCTGGCTTTTGACCAGGCCATCCAGAAGGCCGTGGATTTTGCAAAGAAGCACCCTGGTGAGACTCTCGTCGTGACCACCGCTGACCACGAGTGCGGCGGCCTGACCGTCGGCTTCGCTGGTACCAAATACGATTCACACCACGCGATCCTCAGCAAGCAGAATATGTCCCATAGGATTTTTACGGATGAGCTTCTCAAGGAGTACAAGGCAAAGGCCGCCGGAAAAGCCAAGTTCGCCGATATGGAGCCGATAATTACCAAGCACTTCGGGCTGAAATTCGAGGGCGACCCCAAGAAAGATCTCCTTGTCTTGCAGGATTTCGAGGCCGCCCAACTGAAGGAGGCTTTCAACAAGAGCATGGGCGGCGAAAAGATTACACCTGCAGCGTATCTCATTTACGGCACGTATGATCCCCTCGCGGTCACCATTACCCACGTTCTGAACCAGAAGGCGGGCTTGGGATATACGTCCTACAGTCATACCGGGGCGCCCGTTCAAACAACCGCTATGGGCGTGGGCGCCGAGATCTTCAACGGCTACTACGATAATACCGATGTGGCCAAGAAGATCATGTCCGTCTTGGGCATTGCCCCCCGGGTCCACCACGTATCTTCGGAAGAGATCATGTTCGCCGTCAATTATTAACACCGGCTAAGACCAAGAACCTATTGGGGCGATGCGGCTTGGAGCGCATCGCCCTTTTTTTGAGGAGGCCATCCATCTATGAAATCGAAGACAAACTTCAAACGGGACGCGATGCTCGTGGGCATATTCCTCGTCATGTCCTTTGTTCTCCTTAAGATGCCCACTCTATGCGGGCTTTACGAGGCATAATTTCTGTATATCATAAAAACAGATGGATGACACAAGGGACATGCCAGATATGCTGCGTGAGGGGCTATCACGGAAAAAGAGATGCTTACTTTCCGACAAAAATGCTTGACATGGGTTACGACATTGTAGTATATGAAAATCCACATTAAAATATAGGGAAATAATTTCACGCCTCGAAGGCAGCCGGGCTGAATCTTTTGGGTATCTCGATGAAAGGGCCGTCTATCAAGAAATCGAAGACAAACTTCAAACGGGACGCGATGCTCGTGGGCATATTCCTCGTCTTGTCCTTTGTTCTCCTTAAGATGCCCACTGGCTTCGAGGAGCGTGTTTCGAAGCAAGCCGTTCGGAGCCGGGGAAGAGTCTTGGATGTGGACAACTCCCGTCTTATAGAGCGCGGCGTGCTAAAATGTGGTGATCAGAATGTCACCCTGAGGATTCTCGACGGCCCATTCAAGGGTCGTGAGGTCAGCGGTAACAATCCGCTCCTGGGGCTGATGGATCGGGATAAGATTTTTGCGGTGGGGGATACGGCTCTGGTGGTTTTATCGCTGAACGATAAAGGAGAGATTGTCTTTGTCCACCCCCAGGAGCACTATCGCCTGGGCCTGGAGCTCCTCCTGCTGGTTCTCTTCTCCCTGGCCTTGATTCTTTTCGGCGGCTGGACTGGGGCAAAGGCGCTGCTTTCCTTTATCTTTGCGGCTCTCATGCTCTGGAAGATCCTGGTGCCATCCATGCTCAAGGGATATCATCCCGTACTGATATCCCTCGCGGTGGTTGCGGCTTTGACGGGGGTCATCATTTTTCTCGTTGCGGGGGTCACCCGCAAGGGCATTGTCGCCTTTTCAGGTGCCTTTCTCGGGGTGTTGACCAGCTGTGTCATGGCCATATATTTCACCAAAGCATTCCACGTCCACGGCGCGGTCATGCCCTTTACCGAAATCCTGCTCTATTCGGGATTCGCCCACCTCAACCTGACGGAGGTCTATATTGCCGCGGTTTTTATCGCCGCCTCGGGGGCAGTCATGGACTTGGCCATGGATGTGGCGGCGAGCATGGACGAGCTGGTCTCCAAAAAGAGCGATATCACCGTAATAGAGGCCATCAAGTCGGGGTTTAGGATAGGGCGAGCTGTGGTCGGCACCATGACCACGACGCTGCTTTTCGCTTACTCCGGCGGATACATTACCCTGTTGATGGCCTTCATGGCCCAGGGCATGCCCTTGGCCAACCTGTTCAGTTTCATCTACGTTGCCACCGAGGTTTTGAAAACCCTGGTGGGAAGCTTTGGCCTGGTCATGGTGGCCCCCTTTACGGCCATTGTGGGAGGGTTGGTGCTCGTTCCAAAGAGGGGTATTGGGCGAGAGAAGGAAGATAGAGATCTTTAGAGGATCTGGCGTGTTTCCCATAGAATCTCAGCGACGATTGGCTCACTGCTCTCAAGGAGTTGCTACTCTTTCCCAGGGGTTCCGTCGAGAAAGAAGGAAGAGATCTTGTTCGCCGTCAGTTATTAACACCGGCTAAGGCCATCGCCCTATTTTTGAAGGGGCCATCTATCATGAAGTCGAAGACCAACTTCAAACGGGACGCGATGCTCGTGGGCATATTCCTCGTCTTGTCCTTCATCCTTTTTCAGATGCCCACTGGCTTCGAGGAGCGTGTTTCGAAGCGAACCCTTCGGAGCCGGGGAAGAGTCTTGGATGTGGACAACTCCGAAGTTTTTGAGCAGGGCTTAATAAAAACTGGTGATCAGGGTGTTACCCTGAGGATTCTCGACGGCCCATTCAAGGGTCGTGAGGTCAGCGGTAACAATCCGCTCAAGGGGCTGATGGATCGAGATAAGGTTTTTGCGGTGGGAGACACGGCCCTCGTGGTCTTGTCTCTGAATGAGAAGGGCGAGATTACCTTTGTCAACCCCCAGGAGCACTATCGCCTGGGCCTGGAGCTCTTCCTGCTCGGGCTCTTCTCCCTGGCCTTGATTCTTTTCGGCGGGTGGACTGGGGCAAAGGCGCTGCTTTCCTTTGTCTTTTCGGCTCTCATGCTCTGGAAGATCCTGGTGCCATTCATGCTCAAGGGATATAATCCCGTGCTCATCTCCCTCGCGGTGGTTGCGGTTTTGACGGGGGTCATCATGTTCCTCGTTGCGGGGGCCACCCGCAAGGGCATTGTCGCCTTTTCAGGTGCCTTTCTCGGGGTGTTGACCAGCTGTGTCATGGCCATATATTTCACCAAAGCATTCCACGTCCACGGCGCGGTCATGCCCTTTGCCCCAGCCATTATCTATGCGGGATTCGCCGACCTCAACCTGACGGAGATCTATATTGCCGCGGTTTTTATCGCCGCCTCGGGGGCAGTCATGGACTTGGCCATGGATGTGGCGGCGGCCATGGACGAGTTGGTCTCCAAGAAGAAAGACATTACCATGTTAGAGGCCATCAAGTCGGGGTTTAGGGTAGGGCGAGCTGTGGTCGGCACCATGGTCACGACGCTGCTTTTCGCTTACTCCGGCGGATACATTACCCTGGTGATGGCCTTCATGGCCCAGGGGGTGCCTTTGGCCAACCTGTTCAATTTCATCTACGTTGCCACCGAGGTTTTGAGAACCCTGGTGGGAAGCTTTGGCCTGGTCATGGTGGCCCCGTTTACGGCCATTGTGGGAGGGCTGGTGCTCGTTCCAAAGAGGGGTATTGGGGGAGAGAAGAAAGATAGAGATCTTCAGAGGATCTGGCGCGTTCCCGGCAGAATCTTCGCAATGATTGCTTCCGTTGCCTTTAGGTAAAAGGGGACGGTTATGATTTTATGCAATTCTTCGAATAATCAATCTTGATGATTTCGTAAAAAGTTGGAATCAGACGGCAAAGAAAAAAGATTCAGATGCAAGGCGCGCAAATCCTGAGGAATGAGGCGTACATAGAAGTACGCTGCAGTGACGAAGGATGCAGCGCAACGCAGCCTTTCGGCTTTGCTCAAGGCCATGAGCCTGTCGAATGGCAGATGGACTTTTTACGAAGCCGTCAATCTTAATCGGTTATCCAGTGCATATTTTTCGCCGCGTTCGACCGCCCTGCTGACAGAGGACTGGATGATGCCAAGCAATTTTCCGACTGTGGTACCACTCATCCCCAGCCCCGTGACCGCCCAGTAACATACCAAACCTCTTGCCCTCACCCGCTCAGGCTGTTTGCCGAGGCTGAGAATCTCCTCCACAGGCATGCCAGAAAGTTTCGCCACCCGAATAACAACGTTATCAAAATCATACGCCTCGGCTTGAAGCCGATAGCGTTGCTCCAGTTGTTCATTTTGCTGGTTAAGTACCGATTCCACAAAATCACTATCACCGAGTATCCGTTCATCACCCTTGAGATGGATTCCCATCTTGCGCATAGGCTCTCATGCCCTCCAGCCCCCAGAGCTTCTTATCAACCCCTCCAGCGGTTAACTCGGGCCTCCTGCCCACGGCAATGCCTTTTCTACAAACACACGGTAACGCTTGCGAGCAACAGAGAGCGTTTTACCAAACAGGCTCAAAACCGTATCGATGTCTTGCCAATCATTTTTTCGCTTGCCTATCAAAAATGTTATGTCCACAGACCCGATGGCGATCCAATTCCGTCAGCATTGCTACAATCTTTGCCCGCAGGGGATTTAGATGGATATAACGACCAGTTCTAAGGGATGCGGGTCTTCCTGACACAATATCGATTTGAAACGTTTCTGAAACAGGTGGCCATGGCGGTTTTGTGTCTGAGATTAAAGCTAGCGGCATATCCCGTAAGCAGCCTTCTCATTAGTGTCGTGATAGGTACATTGCCTGTCCTCAGCAACAGATGGAGATGGTTGGGCATCAGCGCCCAGGCGTAACACGGTGTGGAGGTCTCTGTCAGAACACGACCAAATCGGTGGACGAAGTTTTCTCGGTCAGTATCATCCTGAAAAATCTTTTGGTGCTCGATACCACGGCTAATAATGTGTTGCAGAACGCCAGGGACGTCTATGCGGGCTTTACGAGGCATAATTTCTGTATATGATAAAAACAGAAGAAAATAAACGCATATTTTCATGACTGGCCCCTTTTTCTCCAGATGCGGTAGAAGTGAAGAGGCCCATGCAGTGATGAAGGAGGATTTTGCCGGTGGTAAGCTGCCATCGGAGGATTTTGGTGAAAACGCTGCATGGTGGTGGGTTCAGGGTTTAGGCTTTCAATTGACATGCAAATCCTTTTCTGTTATGTATTGGTTCTAAAATACAAGACTCTATCAAGTATATGCCTAAACTGGAGTAGTGATACATCTATCGAAATTTTAGGAGATGAAAGGAGGTGATAGATAAGAAAATAACCGGAGAATTAAGTTCAACGATGAAGCAGTTTTGAGGGAGATATAATAAAGTGGTGCTTTTCTCAGAAAGGGAGGAGAAGATGATGAAAAAAGTTATAATTGCTTTCCTAACACTATGTTTGCTGATGTTTTTTGCAGTAAGTACTCATGCTAAACAACTAACATTTGGCTTTATGCCAGGCATTGCGGATGCTTTCTTCTTTACAATAGAAAAAGGAGCTAAAGCTAAGGCAAAGGAACTAGGTATAAAACTCATTGTGGGAGAATATCCCAAAGCTTGGGGACCCGAATATCAGGTTCCTATCTTAAAGGCTCTCGTTGCCCGGGGGGACATAGATTTGCTCTTTACCGCTCCTACCTCAACTGAGGCTTTAATTCCGGTTTTGAAAGAGATTCACGATAGCGGAATTCCGATTATCACGGTGGATACCTACCTGGGAGATGGTGATTATTCCAAGCCGAGCAACTATAGTTTTCCGCTATCTTATATCGGGACCGATAATTTCCTGGGCGGGCAAGTGGTCGCTGGGGCCATGGCTCTGATGCTTGGTGGAAAGGGGAAAGTATTTATCGAAAGCACCAATCCTGATGTCTCCAGTGTTATAGGTCGAGTAGATGGGTTTATCGCAGGCGCAAAAATATTCCCCGACATGGAAGTGGTAGGTGTGGAATACTGTCTGGATGTCCAGGAAACCGCGGCTGCTCAAGTAAGCGCAGCACTGCTAAAATATCCTGATCTGGCAGGGGTCTTTGGGGTAAATATATTCAGTGCTCAAGGTGCCTATCAGGCGGTAGTCAGTGCCGGCCTGCAAGGGGCCGTCAAGATAGCTACCTGGGATGCGACCAAGACCCTTATTGAAGCTTTGAGAAAAGGCGAAGTAGACATGATTTTGGCACAGATGCCGGCAGAAATGGGTGCATTATGTGTAGAGTGGGGAGTAAAACATCTCAAGGAAGGTGCCAAAATACCCAAGAAAGTCATCCCAGGTTTCTTCGTTTTCACTAAAGATAATGTTAATGATCCTAAGACACAACAATACATTTACAAATAAGAAAACCCACCAATCAGAATGTATGATATACAATCAAAGATCATTTCCTTTCTGAGTGGGGAAGAGGGAGGCTCTAGCCACCCCTTCCCCGTTGTCCAATAGGGTTAATTTTGTGAGATTTGTTTTTACATTTAATGCCCCTGCAGCTTGCTGCAGGGTGGTTCATCACAGGATTTTTGTATGAAAGACTTAGACCATGCTATTCTTTTGAAATTGAACCCAACCAACCAGAGCAAAGTAATAAGCTTTCTGGGTCGAAATTGGGCCGCGATTTTTCTGATCTTAATGCTGATCTTGTTTAGTTTTTTAGGAAAGAACTTTTTCACTCTGAAAAATTATACCACGATTGTCTTGGGAGTCACCTCGCTTCTCCTGTTGGCCAGTGGAGAGACATTTGTGATTATCAGTGGTGGGATCGACCTTTCGATCGGTTTTGTTATGGGATTTGTTTGCGTTAGCTCTGCTATTATTATGCGAGATTTACATGCTGCTGGCTATTCACAGGCCATCAGCATAGTGGTCGGGTCTTCTTTTGGACTTTTCTTAGGACTTATTCCGGGACTTATTAACGGGCTTTTGATTGCTAAACTGAAGGTTCCTCCCTTTATCGCTACCCTGGGTATGTGGGGTGTTGCCAACGGTATGGCCTGGCGTCTCTGTGATGGCTTTCCGATTGGCTTTTTGCCGTCACAGGTAAGAGAGATCGGAATGGCCTATCTAGCCTATTTTTCTTCGAAAAAAGGCTTTTTATTTTTTCATAGGCCGGTGCTCACCGAACGGTCGGACATTTTGAATCTGGTAAAAATTGTCCCTCTTCCTGTGCTCCTCATCACGATTATTTTGGTTATCTTCGCTTTTATTTTATCCCGGACCAAGTTTGGCCTTCACACCTACGCTATCGGAGGAAAGTTAGATGCGGCCATCCGTGCTGGGATTAATGTTCCCCGGCATTTAATCAAGGTTTATATGATCTCTTCCTTTTTTGCTTCCTGTGCGGGAGTACTACTGGTCTTTAAATTGAACATAGGAGTCCATACCCAGTATACTTCCAGCTATGAGCTTTTTGCCATTGCGGCGGTGGTTATTGGCGGAGCCAGCTTGATGGGAGGAACAGGAAGTATATGGGGTACAGTAATCGGGGTGCTCTTAATTGGAACCTTAAATAATGGTTTTATGATGGTGGGTCTACCCATTTTTTATCGGTATATAGCCATCGGTTGTATCCTGATTATTTCGGTGCTTATTGATCAATTCTTTCCCGAGTTGGTGCATAGAGATTGATGGAAAGACAAAGAGTAAGAAATTTATTTATTGGTATCTTCAGAAGATGGATCTTGGTCTTTCTGGTTTCCGAAATAGTTTTTTTCACTGTCTTCGGAACCAATTATTTCAGCCTGAAAAATTTACAGAATATACTCCTGGCTTCCACCACGGTACTTCTATTGGCCACTGGGCAGACGTTCGTAATTATTACCGGAGGAATCGATTTATCCGTCGGTTTTATGGTCGGCTTCAGCTCGGTTATCTGTGCCAAAGTGATGGTTGAGCTGGAGGCAGCAGGTCTGTCCCAGGCATTAGCGATTTCTTCAGGCATTTTAGCTGCCCTACTATTAGGGCTGCTTCCGGGATTGGTCAATGGATTATTGGTAGCCAGGTTTAAGGTTCCCCCCTTTATAGCTACTTTTGGCATGTACGGTATTGCCTATGGTTTTGCCGAAATCATTTGCGATAATGTTCCGATAATTAGTCTACCTGCTTCTCTGGGGACTTTAGGTCATGGGTATCTTTTTTATTGGCTTCCTGGCAAAACGTTAAGTTTTTTTAGCAAACCTGAGAATCTTACTCGGTTGGAAATGAAAAATTTGATATCGATTGTGCCAAATGTCACGGTGATTACCTTTGTATTTATTGGCATATTTGCCTTTATCTTGGCCAAAACCAAATTTGGTCAGCATACCTACGCTATCGGTGGCAGTATGAATGCTGCCGAAAGGGCCGGGGTTAATGTAAAAGCTCATTTAGTCAAAGTTTATATGATTTCATCTTTTTTTGCCTCACTAGCTGGTGTGACATATGTTTTACGCTTCATTACAGGCAGAGCGCCGGCCGGGAGTGCGCGCTTGATAGATGCGGTAGTAGCGGTGGTTATCGGCGGTGCTAGCTTATATGGGGGCTCGGGGACTATTCTGGGGACGGTCACCGGAGCAATGATCGTTGGAGCATTAGAAACAGGACTGGTGAATTTGAGTATCCCTACCTATAATCTGCACATTGCGGTGGGCTGCATCCTTATTTTTGCTGTGCTACTTGATCAATTTGCCCCTGAGTTAGTCCATAAAGAGGATTGAAGATAAAGAGGATAAGATGGAACCACTATTGGAAATGAGAAATATTACAAAAAGATTTGGTGGGCTAACTGCTGTAGATAATATGGATATGCACGTTTTCCCTGGTGAAGTAGTAGGACTTTTGGGAGATAATGGTGCAGGTAAATCTACATTGATTAAGGTGATTTCCGGAGTATATCATGCCGATTCGGGAGAAATCTTTTTTGAAGGTAAACCTATCCGTATTAATAATCCCATGGAGGCTCTGAAAATAGGTATAGAGACCATTTATCAGGACCTGGCGCTGGCCGAAAATCTTAATGTCTATTCCAATATCTTCTTGGGCAGGGAAAAGCTGAAAAAATATTTAGGCTTAGTTAAAGTGCTCGATCACGAATATATGAACAACGAGGCCAAGAAGGTGCTCAACCGACTAGAGATAGAAGTTCCTTCCTTAAAGAACAAGATCAGGACGCTATCTGGTGGTCAAAGGCAGGCAGTAGCCATTTCTCGTTCGATTTACTGGGATGCAAAATTTTTAATCATGGATGAACCCACCGCGGCTTTGGGAGTTGTGGAACAAAAAAAAGTTTTAGATTTGGTAAAAACACTGAGTTCACAGGGCGTACCCATAATAGTTATTAGCCATCAGCTGCATGATGTTTTTTCCGTGGCTGACCGGCTGGTAATAATGCGTCGGGGTAAAAAAATAGCAGAAAGAATCACCGAACACACAACTCCCGATGAAGTAGTGGGATTAATCGTTGGTACTTTAGCTGGAGATTTTGAAAAGCTAAAACAATGATAAAACAAGCTTTTAAGATTGGCTGATCTTCCGGTAGGCAGCTACTAGGGTCATGGGGTCATATATCATTCAACATTCCTTCTCCTGAGATTTCCCCTTTTCCGACCATCTGCCCCATTGTTGCCCCTGTTGTCTTTGGACTTGTTGCTATTTTCCCCGTCCCCTTATAGCCGCCCTATACCTTCACCCTCAGCATTCGACAATCAAATTATTCTCCGCCTGAGGTCACGATCCACCGTAGCGTAATGAGCCCTCAATATTCGGTAATCTCATTTAAGGTGTAATGATAACTGGACCGCCACAACATAATCCACCATCTAGTTGATGCTCAGTCCTACTGAAAAATTCCCCTTCCGCTCTCTGAACGAAATTTCTTCCCCGTTCTAAGGCTCGGTCGTTCGAATTCCCAAGCTCGGCCTTGCGGCCTCAAACAACGGGCACGAAGTGGCGCGTAAGCGCTCAATTCGCCCCTTCAGGGACACTCCCCGCGCCGAGATGGGTGCCCCAGAAATTTCGTAATCTCCGCTCCAGGGGCATTTTTCAGTGCGCATTGTTTGGCTGATGTATCAGCACATGTACAGGCATGTGGGTGAACGGAAAAATTCCAATTTTGCTTTTATTTTCACTAGTTGCAGATTTAGGCAGTGGATTTTGTCACAACCCTTGCCCCCCTTTACCATAAGGAAGCTGGGGAACCCATAGTCGTGCCTGGGTGCCTTGGGCGGTCTGCCTCATACCTCTCGGTATGGGCAGTAATTGCGAGAGCGCATGAGGGAAGGAATGATGATTGATAATCTTCACCGGTGCTCCCATCAGCTCCCAACAGAAAATCGTCGAGAACTTCCCGTCATTTCTCCTATTCGGGGGCCTATTTCCTGAGGTGAGTAGCCGCATTTTCATCATCCGGGCACTGGATTTACGGGCGGCTATGGAGTAGATTCTATGGCATGACCGAAAGGACACATCTTACACCGAGTCGAATCTTCTGGTTCTGGTGGCCGCTGGCCGCGATGTGGCTGATGATGGCAATGGAACACCCAATGGTAGCCGCCATCGCACTAACTGCTGCCATCGCCGCCCAGTGGGGCTACTTATGGTGGTTTAGTCAACAACTGGGGGACCAGATCTCAAGGGGCTGTTGCTCAAATCCCCTGGAGCGAATATTAAGGGATTTTTACTAACCATTCTTAGTGAAGCGGACTTTAGAATGGTCAAAAATTCTTTTCAGAGAGCGAAAGGGGGTTTGGGCAACAAGCTGTCAACAGTGACACCGAGCGGGATTTATTGGAAAGGGAATCAGTGTCAGGCCTTGAAATGAGGTAAGAGGATCGATAATCATGAGAGAAAAACAGGAGAGGGTAAGACATGTTTGACGACGATCTCATTGGCAGACATAAGTCGGAAATCGATACACCTGCTCTTTTGCTTTATATGGATGCGGTGGAGAGAAATATCGCTAAAATGGCAAACATTTTTTCCGATAAGGAGTGTAAACTCAGGCCCCATATCAAGACCCATAAGCTCCCTATGATTGCCCATAAACAGATTGAGGCGGGAGCGATAGGGATAACCTGTGCAAAACTTGGAGAGGCGAGGATTTTTTTTGAATCCGGGATTAAGGACATATTGATTGCCAATGAGATTGTGGGGGATAGAAAAATTCAAAGGCTTGTCAATCTCTCAGGTTATGGCGATTTGATCGTCTGTGTGGACCATTTTGAAAACGCAAGGGATATTTCTGAAGCAGCGGGGAAGGTGGGAAGGAAAATAAACGTCTTGGTGGAGGTCAATGTTGGGTTAAACAGGTGTGGAGTTAGGCCCGGAAAACCAGCCTTAAATTTAGTTCAAGAAATAACGAGGTTAAAGAATCTCATATTCCGTGGCGTCATGGGTTATGAAGGGGGGTTGTTTATCAAGGATTTGGAGCAAAAGAAGAATAAATGTGAAGAATGCAATCGATTGTTGATGGAAACGAGGGATCTCATCGAGAAGGACGGTTTCCCCGTAGAAATTGTCTCGGCAGGCGGGACAAATACGTTTTATCTTACAGGTCTTTATCCCGGGATTACGGATGTCCAGGTGGGCTCCTATGTCACCATGGACGCTCACAATACATATCACGGGGTGGATTTTGAACAGGCTATCACTGTTCTGACAACCGTCATCAGCCGGCTTGAAAGGGAAAGAGCTGTGACCGACGCCGGAAAGAAGTCACTGTCTACCGACGAGGGACTACCAACCTGTAAGGAGCCGGGAATCACCGTGTCCACCTTAAATGAGGAACATGGGCACCTCAGGATCGAAAGTCCTGACCGTGATCTCTCAGTGGGCGACAAAATCGAGATAGTACCGAGCCATGGTTGTACGACGATTCCCCTTCACGATCATTACGTGGCCATTCGAAATGACTATGTGGAATCCGTGATGGAGATCCGTGCCCGTGGTGCCAGCCAATGAACCATGAGAAAGGAAAAAATACAAGCGTCCTGGAGATACCATACTGAGATCTCTGAGAAAGTCGCTCGTCGCTGCTCAAGAAGGTTTTTTCGACCATTCTAAAGTTGATGATCTCGTAAAAAGTCAAAATTCGATGGCAAAGTAAAAAGCTCCAAATTCAAGGCGCGCAAATCCTGAGGAATGATGCGTACTTACAGTACGCTGCAATGACGAAGGATGCAGCGCAACGCAGCCCTTCGGCTTTGCTCAGGGCCATGAGCCTGTCGAATGGCAGTTGGACTTTTTACGAAGCCATCAAAGTTCGCTCCACTGCAAATTTAAGACTCGCCCTTCAGCCTCAGACATTAAATTTGCGGTCGTTTCGCTTCACAAAAGAGGACTACCTATCATCATGTAGCAGTTGTACATATTAATGGTGTAGCCCCCTTGTTGTTGGCAGCAAACTAATAGACGGAGGTGACTTATGGGATCGAATGGAATTGTCTTGGGGCTCGTCGGGAGCCCCAATCGGGAGGGGCGGACGAACCAATTGGTAACGGCCGCCCTGGAGGGAGCAGCTCGGGCCGGTTTTTCCACCGAGCTGGTGCAGATGGGCGATCATGTTGTGGCAGCTTGCAAGGACTGCCTGCCCTGGGTATGCCATACCAACCAGAAATGCACTTATGAGGATGATGCCTTCGAGTACATGAGCCAGAGGGCCCTGAGCTGCGGTGCTCTGGTCCTGGGGACCCCGGTCTACTTGTGGGATACCAGCGGGATGGTGAAGTACTTTATCCTGAAGATGTTCCGGGTTTATGCTCGCTCGGCACCCCTCAAGGGGTTGCCGGCTTTTGGGATTGGCGTTGCCGGGGGTACGGGCAACGGCCTTGTCTCAGGGCTTCGGCCGGTGTACCATTTTTTTCAGATGATGCAGATGCGGGCCCTAGAACCGTTGCCCGCTACCCGTTTCAACTTCGGCCAAGCGATGCAACGGGCGGGAGAGCTTGGCAGGCAGATTGCCGGGATGACTCAGCAACGCGATCCCTTTGCCAGCCTTGAGGAACGGCTGCTGTGGTATGATGCGCTGCCCTACCTGGGACTGAGCCGCGCTGGGGAGCGTCGTCTTCTGGCCGACCTCACCACCGCGGCGCTACCGGCGGACGCGGACCCAGCCGTACCTTGTGGCCTGGCCCGAGCCGACGCCCTGGCGGCGGCAGGACGACCAGTAGAGTCTTTGGCCGAGATCACTCGGGTCTACGAGGCTGGCGCCAAGGCCTTTGAGGGGAAGTGAGGGCACGCGTATTGGCTTGGGAGAAGGAATGGAAATTTCGGGGACGTGGAAGTTATCAACGGTGAAAATTTGACACCAAAGCCCTTTTCTCCTAAGTTGAATGAGGGGAGGAGATTTATTTCTGGAGGTCCGGGTTACATTGGGTGAAGGGGTGAGGCTTGCATGTGGCCGAAAGCGATCATCCACCTCGATATGGATGCCTTCTACGCGGCTGTCGAGGTATTGGATAATCCGTCGTTAAGGGGAAAACCGGTAATTGTCGGTGGATCACAGAAAAGAGGTGTTGTCTCGTCGGCCTCGTATGAGTCCAGAAGATTCGGTGTGCATTCCGCCCAGCCCATAGCAGCGGCAATGCGCCTCTGCCCTAAGGGAGTCTTTCTCCCCGTGAGAATGTTCAGGTACAGAGAGGTTTCTGACCAGGTGTTCGAGATTTTCGACCGATTTACGCCGCTGGTAGAACCTCTTTCCATAGATGAGGCCTTCCTGGATGTGACGGGTTCGGTGAGGCTCTTTGGTCCCCCGGAAGAGATTGCAAGGATTATCAAGAGGGCGGTTATCCAGGAGATCGGTATTACAGTTTCCGCGGGTGTGGCTCCTACAAAATTTGTGGCCAAGATCGCCTCTGATCTTCAAAAACCAGACGGGCTCACAGTCGTGCCTGAGGAGAAAGTGAAAGCCTTCCTGGAGCCACTGTCCATCGATAAGTTGTGGGGGGTAGGGAAGGTGACACAGGAGGCTCTTGCACTGCTTGGCGTCCGGACCATAGGCGACTTGAGCCGCCTCTCGTTGGAGGTGTTGGAGAGTAATTTCGGGAAACACGGTACTCACCTGCATCTGCTCTCCCAGGGAGTGGATGACCGGGATGTGGAGGTCAGCCGGGAGGTGAAGTCCATCGGCCACGAGGAGACCTTTGCCCATGATGTTCTCGATATGGAGGCAATAAGAAAGGAGCTCTTGTCTTTGGCCACCAAGGTTTCACGGCGCTTACGCTGCGAAGGGTTTGTGGGCAAAACGGTCACCCTGAAGGTCAAATACAATGACTTCGTCCAGATAACCCGATCCGAGACCCTTCCTGAGGTCACTGAAGACGGAGGAGAGATCTTCCGGCGATCCTGGGGGCTGCTGGACAAGACAGAGGTGGGCAAAAGGCCGGTGAGGCTCCTCGGGATATCCGTTTCTCATCTGTACCCTCAAGGTGAGGACAGGCAGCTTTCCCTCTTTCAGCCGGATGCCGCATCCCCAAGAAGGAGGAAGCTCAATCTCGCGCTGGATAGAATTTCCGAAAAATTCGGCGAAGATGGAATACTCCCAGGCACGCTCGTCAAGAAATAAAGCATCAGTTTTGGTGTATCATTGGTTTTCGGTCTCTATGGGGCTCAAATACGATTGCCGTAACTGAAGCCACTCAGCCTGGAGTCACTTATGGATCGGTCCATCGTTACGATTACACCGACGCCTCCCTATGACTTTGGCCTAACCGCTAACTATGCCACGTACTTCCGCGGTCAATATGGAGCCGAAAGTTTCGGGCAGGACGTCTTCCGCCGACTACTGGACTGCCGAGGTCAATTGTACCTGGTCACCGTTCGCTCCCTGGGCACGGTAGATGTGCCCTTATTGGAGGTGGAGATAAAGACGTCGGGTGCCCGCCTGGATGGCGACGTGGTATCCGAGGTCGAGCGCCAGGTGGCGTGGATACTCGGGGCGGACCAGGACTTGGTGCCCTTCTATCGCATGGCCACGAATGATTCCGAGTTGGGTCCGCTGGCTCACGGCCTGAGGGGTCTGCACGTTCCCCACACGGCTTCAGTCTATGAAGCCCTCGTGCTTGCCATATTGGGACAGCAGATCAGCTCCCACGTGGCGCGCATGGTTCGAACCTCGCTGATTCAAACCTACGGTCCCTCAGCGGAGGTGTCGGGAGTCAAGTACTACGCGTTTCCCCGTCCCGAGGCCATTGTACGAGCGGGAGTAGAGGGGCTGCGGGGCATTAAGTTCAGCGCTCGGAAAGCGGAGTACATAGTAGACATCGCTGCAAGGGTTGCTACGGGAGAGCTGGACCTGGAGGGTTTGCAACATCAGTTCGATGAGGAGGTAGTTCGCACACTGCTCAGCATCCGCGGTGTGGGATTGTGGACGGCCCACTGGCTTCTCATCAGGGCCCTCGGACGAACGGACGGTTTTCCTCATGGAGACTTGGCGGTCCAGCGTCTCCTGGGGGTCATGGTGGACGGAGGCCCCCCTTTGAGCCCGAAAGAAGCGCTGTGGTACTCTCGTCTTTGGTCACCTTATCGAAGCTATATGACGACGTACCTGTTTGCTGCGGCACGCTCGGGACGCTTCGCCCGCCTATCTCGGGTAGGGCAAGTTGGACCCTGATTCAACTCGTGCAATGAAATGAGGCGAAGTGGCCACAGAGCCTTTCGAATTCCCAACGGAACGTTACACCCACGAAATCCAGGAGTACGGGAATGAGAAGAAGAGGAGCGGTAACGAAAAACCTCAGGTGTAGCATGAATCAAAGCTAAAAGTGGCATGGAGGAGAGAGTGAGACAAGAGCTCTTGTCTCTGGTGGCCCCTACCCGTTCGGAATCATGATGCATTAATTATGATCTTAACCAGGCTACAGATGATAAGTCCCTATTTCTATTTTATGAAAATTGGGTAAGCAAGGATGATCTCGATAAACACCTGGAGATCCCCTACCTGAAAGCCTTTATGGAAAAGGCGGAAAAGATATTGGCAGAACCAGTTGAAATTACCTTATGGGAGATGATCAGTTAGTAAGATAGTTGTGCTCAGACGTCGCTCCATTTGGCCTAGAATTTGCTGAGGCTCATGCAGGCGGGCTCACTTTAAGGCCAAGCCCTGCGTGAGGATATTTCTTATCCTCCCCTTCTCTCTGCTTGACAGTGCGGCTCCCTGTGGCATAATCGACTCTCAGTTCGGTCAGCGGGTTTGGTGGGGGGTAATGACGAGTTGGGGAGTTAACTAATTTCAGGTAGTCTAAGAATAATGAGACGTGGAGATGCCATTTCGCAAAGAGGCAAGAGATAGAAGGCGGCTTGGATTGGTTCTCCTTGTCTGTGTCTTGTCCCTCGTCTGCCTAGGTCCAAGCCCTTCGGAGAGGAATGATTCACCTCGGGGAAGGGTCCGGATGGTTCTCTTCCACTCGGGAAAATCCCAACATGCAATGGGAATAATCGAAGGCCTTCTTCCCATCCTCAGGGAAGTTTACCCTATAGATGTCCGTCTCTATGATGTCGATGTCTCCGGGAACTATCCCCTCCTTGAGGCCCTTGCGGAGAAGTATGGCAGAAAGGAGAGCCGGTTACCTGTAATTTTTGTGGGAGAGGATGTGATCGCTGGGGAAGGGGAGATATGGGAGAACCTGGAATCGACGGTCGCTAAGTATGAGGCACTCGGTGGCTCTGAATTTCCGCAGTTTCCCCAAATGGGGAGGAGGGAAGGGACTCGGATGTTGAGCCACCCGGTATACATGGCCTATTGCTACCAGCGAGGGTGCCCTCTGTGTGACCGAGTTGATTCCCTGATCAGTGACCTCACGGCAAGATATCGTGGCCTTGTGGTGAGTGAAATTGACATCGATACACCCGAGGGAAAGATTCTCAACGAGTCGATGTCCGAGCGTATGGGGGTACCTGAGATAAAGAGACTGACCGCGCCGTCGGTTTTTTTTCCGGAGGACGTTTTGGTAGGAGAGGAGATTACAGCCTCTGCTCTTGAAGGGCTCATCAAAAAGTATGAGGCCCTCCAACAGATGGGGCCGCCCTGGAATCTGGCCGATGAGGAAAGGAATCTGGCGGAAGTTCGAATCGTGGAAAGGTTCAAGACCCTGGAACTCCCGACGGTCCTCGCGGCTGGGCTCATCGATGGGGTCAATCCATGTGCCTTTGCTACCCTTATTTTCTTTATTTCCTATCTCACTTTCGTCGGGAGGGGGCGTCGCGAAATTCTCCTTGTGGGCATCGCCTTTTCGCTTGCGATCTTTGTGACCTATTTTCTGGTGGGCCTGGGATTTCTCAGGGTGCTCCAGTCGGTTTCAGCGATCCCTGTTGTTGGCCGTTTTCTCTACCTAGCTGCTGTTGGCCTGGCTCTCGTCCTCGGTGCCATCAGCTTTTATGACTATATTCTTTGTCGAAGGGGCCGTTCCTCGGACATTCTGCTTAAGATGCCCGCCTTTCTGAAGAATCAGGTCCGCGGAATCATTCGGAAAGAGGCAAGGGTGAATCGTTACATTTTGGCGGCTGTCGCGACGGGTTTTGTGGTGTCTTTCCTGGAGCTCGCCTGCACAGGCCAGGTTTACCTGCCCACAATCCTTTTCGTTTCAAGGGCCCAGGAGTTCAGGGCTAATGCCATTGGTTATCTGGCCATCTACAACACCATGTTCATAATTCCACTCTTGGCCGTTTTTTCCCTGGTCTATTTCGGAACCGGCTCCGAGAGGCTTTCCATTTTGTTCCAGAGGCATATTCCCTGGGTGAAGCTTGCGACATCCCTGGTTTTTTTCGTCCTGGCTGGCGCATTGTGCCTGAGCCTTCTTTGAGCATTCTGCCCGTACGAGATCATGGATATTGGGGAGGAGCAAAATCAGGATTCAGAGCATTGTCCTCCTGAGCCTATCTGCCTCAAACCGTAACAGGAAGCGATTGGCAATGAAGACAGGGGTCTAGCAGACGGTTTACGAAATTCCCGGAAATTAAGGAAGATTTGCAGTCATTCCCGATGGGATAGAGGGGTGGTTTGCTCCCCTTTGTTTTTTCTCGAGGCCATATGGTATCTTTATTGGTCAGGTTATGAGAATTGCTGGATTGATTCATTTCGGTTGACGACTAAATACGTTGGAAAACTTTGTGTCAAGCAAATTCAAAGCAGATATACCGTCCCTTGAACCAACCCCACCGGAGGTATTCTTCGGACGCAGAAAGTTTCTAGCTACCATGGCAACGGGGATCCTTGCGGCTCCGGCTTTCTTACGGAGCGCATACGCCAATGAGAGTAAAGGCGGTCTGATGTCTGAAACGTTGAGCAGACGGGACGTCTTTCCGGCCAAACGAAACACGAAGTATCTACTGCCAGCAGGCCTGAAGGCAGACCTCACACCCAGAGAAGTCGCCGCAAGATACAATAACTTCTACGAGTTCTTTCCCGGCCATGGTGGACCTGTTTGGAAATACGTGGACGATTTCGAAGTCGATCCCTGGAGAATTGAGATCACGGGTGAGTGCAACAATCCGATAACCATTGAGCTGGACGACCTTTTCAAATTCGAGCACGAGGATCGGCTCTACCATTTTCGTTGTGTGGAGCGGTGGGCCATGAACATCCCCTTGAGTGGCTTTCCTCTGAGCAAGCTCATCAAGAAGGTAGATCCGAAAAGTTCAGCCAAGTTTGTCCGCTTCGTGAGTGCCAATCGTCCAGAGGAAATGCCTGGCTTGAAGAGTTCTCCCTCGTACCCTGGCCCTACCATGAAAGCCTGAGGATGGATGAAGCAATGAACGGACTCACCATGGTGGTCACTGGGGTTTATGGCAAACCTCTTTTGAGGCAGCATGGCGCTCCGGTGCGGGTTGTTGTTCCGTGGAATTACGGTTACAAGAGCCCGAAGTCCATCGCCAGAATTGAGTTTCTTTCCAAACAACCGAAAAATTTCTGGCAAATCCAGCCGCATGAATATGGGTTTCTATCCAATGTGAACCCGAATATCCCTCATCCGCGCTGGAGTCAGGAACAATCCTTCTGGCTAGGATCGGGAGAATGTTTCCCCACCCCCATCTTCAACGGGTACGAGAAGTACGTTGGTCATCTCTACCCCGGCGAACCTCGTACGCCTCAGAAACCCTTGCGTCCAGGCCAGATTGCACGTTAGGGCTGCCCGAAGTGTCTCTTCTGTTTGAAGAGGTCTTTGAGTAAACCTTGAAGATGAGAACCGGAGGAAGGTGTTGGCAGAGATTATTGGCAAGAAAGTTTACGGGGACTGCCACCTCAGCAGAGGAAAGCCTGACCCCTCAATCTTTGAAGATGTGCTGGTTGATCTCCAGCCAGCCCCTGGGGAGGTATTGTTTGTGGATGACCAGGACGCAATATTGGGCCGTCAAATTCTGGAGCGCTGAGATGGCACAAGAGACATTGTCGGCAGGGGTGATCGTGGTACGGCGCGAAGTGGACTCATGGCGTTACCTTTTGTTGCGCCTTTACACCTATTGGGATTTCCCCAAAGGGATTGTGGAGCCTGGGGAAGATCCACTCCAGTCGGCCCGCCGCGAAGTTGAGGAAGAAACCGGCTTGGAGGAACTGATGTTTTCTTGGGGTTATGACTATCGGGAAACACCCCCATATGGTCCCGGCAAGGTAGCGCGCTACTATGTGGCCTTGACCCGACAGGTCAAGGTGGTCTTGCCGGTCAGCCCAGAACTGGGGCGGCCGGAGCATCATGAGTTCCAGTGGGTGAGCTACGAAGAGGCCTGCCGCCTACTATCATCCCGGGTGGTACCCATCCTGGACTGGGCCCATGCCCTTATTACAGGGAAAAAGCCCCCGAATACCCCCTAAACTCGCTGATCATACCCCTTGCCCTCTAAAGGCTCCAACTGAAAACACCATCAATCATTTTGGGCGCAGGTCTTGGTTTCCCCCCTCAGGCTATGTGGCAAACCGTTCAGGGAAATGCTACTCTGATATTATCGCCTGAAAACTCACGGAACTCTTATTTACCCTTTAAAGAGAAGGTTTCACCCGTAAGGGCACAGGTGGGAAAACACATGAAATGGTTTGGGAGGGGTTTAAAGATCCTTTCAAGCTTTCTAACAGGGCTCACACTCAGGTGCCTTTGAGGGAGGTCCCATCTCTTTCATGGTCTAGAAGCCACTGCTTACGCCAGAGTTCCCCGCCATAGCCGACAAGGTCGCCCTTTATCCCTATCACCCTATGGCAAGGGATGATAATTGAAATAGGATTTCTGGCGTTAGCCATACCTACTGCCCGAACAGCCCGACTGTTTCCCACGCCACTCGCGATATCCTTATAGGATCGGGTCTCGCCGTAGGGGATCCGAAGAAGCTGCCGCCATACCCTTTTTTGAAAGGCTGTCCCCCGAGGCTCCAGTTTCAGGTCAAAGACCTTTCTCTTTCCCCTGAAATACTCATCGAGCTGAGATCCACACGCCAAAAGCATCTTCGGCACAGAATCGTCAATACTGGGGATCTCGGTTTTGCAAAACTTAACCTCCAAGACCGCAGAGGCTAGCCCCAGAATCCTCAATGGCCCCAGAGGTGAGACATAGCCAATCTCAAAAATCTCTTCTCCTCGTCGATCTCCAGAGGTATGGGAGTCCTTTCTTCCATGATATAGCGTTTCCACAGAGACATCACTTCCCGGATGAACCGCTTTTACCTGCCCGAGCAAGCTCCTCCAGTATCTTTTCCATTCTGCCGAGTGCCTCCCCATATTCTCCCCAGTCCCCAGCCTTCAGGTATTTCTGAGCCGCCTTGTATTGATCCAGAGCGGAAACAGCCAGATCCTGGATCGATTTCTTCTCTACCCCTTCCCCTGGCGTGGTCTCTCTTGGAATCTCCATTTCTTTGAAGATTGCGGCCAGTGCGCTGACGAGATCCTCTTTCATTACCACTTCGTTTCCATAGGCCACAATCACCCGCTTTAATTCGGGAAGGGCAACGCTCAGTGTGGGCCGTTCCGGTCGGCGCATTGAGGGCCTTGCCGTCTTTCCAGGGGGTGTAACCTCGGGTTTTGATTCCTGGCTGGCCTGCAGGTAGACAGGCTCCACGTAGAGGAAGGACTGCTCGATGGGGATTGCCATGAGGTTCCCCCGAATAACTCGTGAGCCCTTCTGGCCCCAGAGGGTCAATTCACGGGAGATTTCAGTCTGTTGATCTACGCGGGCTTCCACCTGCATGGGGCCGAAAATAAGCTTATCCTTTGGGAGTTTGTAAACCAAGAGATCCCCATAGTTGGGTATGTCGCTTCGTGCCGCAAGCCAGGCAATCATGTTGGACTTCTTGGAAGGCGTAAAGGGAAGCATCAGGAGAAATTCCTCACGCTTCTCGCCGGGCGGCTTAATGATGATGTAATACGGTTCCATCTTTTGCTGGGTATCGGCGTACACCTCATTGGGAATCTGCCAGAGATCCTCCTGGTTGTAAAAAACCTGCACGTCGTTCATATGGTATGATCGGTACATGGCCACCTGAATGTCAAACAGATCTCTCGGGTAGCGAATATGAGATTTTAGAGACTCGGGCATTTCATCAAAGGGTCGAAACAGATCCGGAAAGATCTCCATGAAGCTCTGAATGATCGGATCGGCCTCATCGATAACATAGAAGTCGACCTTGCCCGTGTAGGCATTGACAACGGCTTTGACCGTGTTCCGTATGTAGTTGATTTGCAAACGGAATTTTTCCGACATCCTGGAGGAATAGGGATACATGGATGTTGTAGTGTAGCCGTCTAGAATCCAGAAAAGATTGCCGTCAGCAATGACCAGATAAGGGTCCCGGTCGAACTGGAGAAAGGGGGCAATCTTTTTCACACGTTTGTCGATGACCCGATGAAACATGATTCGGCTTTGTGGTGTGAGATAACCGGTAAAGAGAATATCCGAGCTCTTAAAGGTAACCGCAAAGAGAAGCCTTCTCAGGAAGGAATTGACGGGAACCCCTCCTTCTCCCTGATAGGTCGCATAGACATTGCTGTCACCCTTGGGGTAGTCAAACTCTTTTTCCTCGGTCCGGACAATGACATAATTGCGTGTCTTCTCTCCGTAATAGATCTCAGGTCGCTTGACTCCGATGCCTCGGGTCACAGGGGGGAGATCCTTGACCAGTAAGTTTGGGAGCCCCTCCTGCGTGACCTGATTAACGGGATTCAGAGCCAGTCCATAGCCATGAGTATACACGAGGTGCCTGTTGACCCATGTTCTCGCCTGAGGAGATAATTGATCCACGGAGATTTCACGGGCCGAGAGGGTCACCTGCCGGTACTGACCGTCCAGAAGATAGCGGTCCACGTCGATACCTGAAAAATCATAGTACAGCCGAATCGATTGGAGTTGCTGGTACGTTTCCTGCAATGGCCGTTCGTCCCAGATCCGAATGTTTTCGATGGTCAATCTGTTTTTCATGATGTCGGCCATGGTGAGATTTTCGTTGACGATGAAATCCTTCTCCCGAATTCTGTCGAGGTTATAAGCTCTTCGAGTATTTTCTATGTTATAGGCGATGTATCGCCTCTCCCTTTCGAGTTCATTTGGTTTCACGATGATCTTCTGTACAAGAGACGGAATGATGGAGCCGGCCACTACCATGGTTCCTAAGATTATTGCCAGGCCAACCAAAAGGGCGCCCCTCCTTTGCCGGACCATATTTGCTCCCAGGAAGATGGCAAAAACTCCAAGGACCACCATCAGAATTCTATAAGCGATCCATTGCACGTGAATATCCGTATAGCTCGCTCCAAAAGCCGGCCCCTGGGTTGAGTACATAAGCTCGTAGATTTTCAGCCAGTATCCCCATATCAAAAGGGCAACGATGATCATTCCCACAATGGACAGGTGCTTCCATGCGGGCGAATCTACCCTCAGTTTAAAGGAGGAGAGCACCTCTCGACCTTGTGCCTGAGCGGGTATTCCCTCCATTTTGATGAGATTCCCCGTGCTATATACCAGGAGGACAACCACACCAGAGAAAAGAATAAAGCCCATGATCCAGCTTTTCAGGAACAGGTAGAAAGGCAGGGAGAAAACATAAAATGCCACATCTTGGCCGAAGATTGGATCAGAGATCCCGAAAGATTTGGGGTGAATATACCGTAGGATCATACTCCACTTTGTGGAGGCAGCGCTCCCTATCATCAGGGCAACAATGATGACAAAAGCTCCGATGGCCCAGCTGACCCCCTTTTCACTGATGGGAAGACCTTCCATAGAAATTCCAGCCCTTTCGCCATTTATGGGAGGGGCTTTTTTCACATAGAGCCGGGCAACGTAATAATTGATTCCCACGACCAGGAGAAAAACAAGTGCGGCAGCCAGCCCAATTAGAATTTTTGAGATCAGCATGGTAAGAAACACTGAGGAAAATTGTAAATTCTGGAACCAAAGCCAAGCCGTATACAGGTTCGAGGCGAACATGCCTAACCCAACGATAACGACTATGGCTACAATAACCACTCGAAAGAGTCCTGCCCGACCTCTCATTTTATCGTCTCCTTTCTAAAAGCCAAAAATCCCGGGAAATGAAAAGAGCCATTTTAGCCAACTGGAAAGTATGAGAAATACCTATCTCACTGGATATCGGGGAACCGCACTGGTGGAGTATATCCTGAACAAGCCAGAAATGCAACATTAAAAGATGTACTTATATTTTTTCGGGATTTCAGTCGTTTTTTTCTATTCCCGGTATGTGAGGGTCCGAATCAATCCCATGGTCATGCCGGAATTGTCAGTAGTCGCACAATCGCTAACGGATATCACTTCCTTAATCCCGTGATCTGCAATAAACTGGTTGACCTTCTCGTCCAACTCCGTCAATTCCTTGATGGTCTGAAATATCTTCAGCTCAGTGGTGAAGGTTTTTACCTTGAGCATTCCTCTTACCTCCGTAGAACGTATTTGATGATCCATTTTGATTCTACCATGACGCGCTTGGCTTCCATTCAATGAATGGCACTCAGAGACGAGCACAAGCCCATCTGCGCTCTCTATTGCCAAACTTTCCTGTTTTGCCTCCTATCTTCTTCCTGCTATACTCCGCATGATCAAAATCAAAGGCGGGTTTTCACCATCTACGATCGGCGGGTGTTTTTGAAGACCGTGGGGCTACTGCTCATGGGATGTTCCCTTCCTCGGTCGGATAAGAGATCAGAGCCCTGAGGGCCAAGCCACGTATGACCAGAAATTCCAAAGGCCAACACCCGAGGAGAAGGAAGAGGGGAGGCAACGTTTCTGTTCTGAAATGCCATAGCCTTGCGGTGGCTCCGATCCACTCGCTGATACCGCCCATAATCCACGCTGCCAGTATTAAGCTCAGGAGCTCGGTAAAGCTGATATGGTAATTTATAACCATGGCAAAGCCCAGCAGCGAGATGTAAAAAAGCCAAAAGGGCACATTGGGCTCATAATGAGACGGCGACTTCCCCGAGCCTTCCTCTGGCATTGTCTGATAAATGAAGCAGGGAGACTGTTCCCCGGTGGGCTCCTGATTCTTGGATTCATCCCTCTCCGCCCATTCTCTGGGAATAGGACGGTACTTGGCATACTTCCAGTGATCCTGTAGAGCAAGGGTAATGGGTATTGCTGCAAATATGACAAGGATAGTGACTACGTTCATAGGGTTATCAATTACCTTGTTCAGCTTGAATCTTATTATTTTCGATATTCCCTCCATGGTTACTGCTGCAAGGGACCATGAAAGGGCCACAAAGATAAAGGTATGTTTATAGCACCACATATCCGAGGTGATTCCGATTGCCTGGGTAATGAAGCCAATGGTAAAGCCAAAGAAAAGAAGACCCAAGAGGCGACGGATTGGGATCACGCACGAGGTTATGATGCAGGCTGCGACAACAGCGGCAAAGAAGACGATGACATAACCCTGAAGATATTTGGTATATCCCTCCAAAACTGTGGATATCAGAAGCGTTGCCGCAAGGCCGCCAACTATAAGTATCTTGACGATCATTTCATCATTCCTTTGCATCTATACACTCCTCCTTGACTTCCGTAAGCGGTGCTCCGTTTTGAACAAGAGAGGGAGAAAGGGAGTTATAAGCCATCTCACGCTTCTGAAGACGATACTCGTCGGCTTACGGGGAAAGTATCGTTCGGCAAAGATAAATGTGGATACAAAGCTGTGAGTGAAAACCCACCACTCCTCAGCCAGTGCCAGGATATCAGCCAAAAAGGGACCCACATTTTTCCATGGCTTGTACGGCGTATCATCGCCTATAAGCTCAATCTTTTCCTGGGGGTTACCGAATTCACTGACGGCTATTTTCATAAAACGGCTCTTCAAGGGATTGAGCCCCATCTTCAAAGCCCCCACCCAATCCACAGCCGCAAGCTTTTCTCCTCCAATGATGGTCCTCGTAAGGTTTGGCCTTACATCGGAGATAACTCCCATCGGGCCGTCAGCGCTTATGAAGGCATCGACGAGGCCAAAATGAACGGGGAAGTGCTTGAGGGTCTCTATGGTGGGCCAGTCGAACTCCCGTTTCCTGTGGTATTCGAGGAGCTTGTTCTCCAAAGGGAGTGTTCCATAGACGTTTTTGATGGTAAGGGTGTAGTAGCAGAAGCTATGCGTTTTATTCTTGGCAAAGGATATTCGAAAGTCCGCATCACGCCAGGTTCGTCCCACATAGTGGCGGCCAAGGGGTCCACCATAGTCGTATTCCTCCTTTTCCTGGGTCAAATCACAAACCCTATAATTCCTAGGCCGATAACCAATATATTCCGCGACTTCTGCTACTTCTCTCTTTTCAAAGTAGAGGCCATAGGAGTTTCTGGATTCCACGAGGGCCAGATCGGTATATCCACGCTCATGGAGTTTATTGAAGAGATATTCCACAAGCTCCGGATCCGTATAGGTGCTCTCATCTGCTCTATTATATGTCATCATGAAATTCGCCTTGATAGCGATGAGGAAATTCTCTTTTTCCTTACCGGAAGCCCTCCATTTTTTGTCGAGAATTTCAAAGAAATCCGTCCCTTCAAGAACGCGATCCAAGGCTCTAAATTTATCGTCATTTGAAATACAGACTACTTTCGTATTCTCTTGGCCAATGCACATCTCCTGATAGTTACCCTTGCCAATCTCCCACGACTGATACACTTCGGGAATCCGCCCTGTGTGGGCCTTCAAATATAAGTAAAGGGTGAGGAGGAAGAGGGGAAAATCGGAAATGAAAATAACGAAATGGGCAAAAACACCCTTGGCACTATAGAATGCAAGGGCAGAAAGGGATGAAGAGAGTTTGGAGAGAATCAGGGGGATAATGACAGCCCTATTTTTTCGGATATCCTTTGAGGCCACATAGCTACATGTAGCAATGGTCATCATCATAGAAAAGCTCAGGAAGACCCAGAAGTATTCGGCAGGTGTTCCATGGGCATTTACCTTTGCATGCGGGAGTTCCCAGCCAATCCATGTAAAGAGGGGATTGTCACGGAGAATCCATAAGACGAACGGATTCTCGCTCAGCTTATCTATGATATGAAGCATAAACCATGGAAAGAGAAGAAAGAGGAACCCAACGATGGCAAAGAGAGCGGCATAAGCCCGCATTAGATAGGTTAGGTACCTTTCACTTGTGGTATAATTTTTCATTCCTATTATCCTATTCATGAAAGAGTATGCAGCTTCATATTCACTGCATCGCTAACCTCTCAGTTGTCGCCATATTCTCCTTTTAAATGGTCTTTAATGTTCCTCTCCACATCTCAAATGAAGGAAAGTCCGTTCCTCTTTCCTCCCTTTTATAGAAAGTGACGTATGTCAAGTTCTTGAAGCTCATAAAAGCCAAGCCTTCCTGAGTTTTTTGATGCCTACCACGCCAGGTTCCGGTATTCAAATAGACATCTTCTTTCTCACCCCTTTTAGTTTCTACTACTCTTACCGGGAGCTGTACTGGATGGTGGGTGTGACCATAAACCACATATTGAATCTTGCTGTCTAGGTGCGAATATTCCTTGGAAGCTGCCTCTGAAAGATCAAGGGGTTTCGCAACCTTTTCCAAAAAAGTAAGAACCACTTCTGAGGGGAATTTCCTGAAGTTTTCCAAAAGCCAAAGCACCGATTGAACTTTGTCCGCTTCATCCCACCAGTCAGTCCATTTATCATGATGTCTGTACCATCCCTTGACAAACTCGAGGTTATTAAACTCCTTTATAACTTCCTCTACCGAGTCTTCAATGATCTCTTTCAGATTTAAATCCTTTTTCACTTGATAAAGCAGCCATTCAATAATGCCTGAATAGGGTCTTACATTATCTATCTCCTGAAAACTCTTTTTCAGTTTCTCTTTTTCTTCAGGCGTTAACGGCAGAGAATCAATCTCTTCCTTTACAACATACGCAAGCTTGGTCACTAATTCGGTAGTGACGGGATCTCCAATGGGTACCCGCATGTAATCTTGATGTCGAAAAGAAATCCCTTCCTCGTAGTTAAACTTATCATACTCATGGGCATGCAGGGCAAAAACTCCGTAGTTAATATCTTCAAGATAGTGCTGAAATGGCACAGATCCTCTCTTGGGAATCTTAAGCCATTTACATACCTTATCCCTTAAGCTCTCATATTTATTGCATAGTCTGTCATGATTACCGGGGACATAAATCCTTTCTGGTTCAAAAGGTAAACCAAATTGTTCCTTCAGGTTTCCCTTAAGCAGATTAAAGGTATCCTGATTTTGGGTAATTATGGTATCAAAGATGGTATTGGCATTTTGTTCAATCTTTGCTTCGTCATCCCCCCAGGGCCTTTCCTCTTCAGGATAATCAAACCACTTCTCCGTCCGCAATAGATCAAAAATATCCCCTAAGAAGACAATCTTTATCTCTTCTATTTTCCTTTTTTTCTCTTTTAGACGTTTGGTGGTCCCTGAGATATTCCCAAAGAAGATCTTAAAGGCATCGGCAGGAACATTATGGTTACCTGCCGTACCATCGATAAAATGGAAATCACTGATAAAAATAAGCATTTCTTCCCTCCATCTATAGAATCTTAAGAATAAGAGAGGTGCTTCCAATACGATAGAGGACCAATTTGTGATGATGATATACCAAAAACCTGGGGACGTCTATGAAATTATGAAGGTAAAGGTGTGGGTCGGGTGCCGGATTCCATCAATAATTGGTTTGTTCATGAAGACCTCATTTGCTATAATGCCGACACGGAAAACTCTATTTTCAGGCAACCACATGCCGGGTAACAACGACGATGCTCAGTCTTGCGATTCTATCTTGCGGCCTGGTCCCAATGAAGGCGGCAGCTTCCAAGATGATCATATTGGCGAGCTGTATGAGTTTGTCCCTGGTGTCTTTCCGATGCTTGGCGGCCCAGGAACTATCCAATTCTCTATGCGGGAGCATCACCATTGAATAGTCCAGCGAAGGCAGCTGATAGCTGGTCGCTGATGGGAATGATTCATGGTATAAAGCCAACCTCAACCTAGGTGTTGGGGACCGGCCGAAGTCCGACGGGTTGCGTGCGTTGGCATAAGAGCATTACACATAACGGGGATTAAGATGGCATTATATCGACTCGGCTCAAAAGGGGAGGAAGTGAAGAGGATCCAGGAGAAGCTTAAGTCGGATGGTTTTTACAAAGGGCCCATTGACGGCGATTTTGGAGGAGGCACTGAAGCTGCAGTTAGAGCTTTCCAGAAAAAGAGGGGACTTACAGTTGATGGGATTGTCGGGCCAATAACATGGAATGCATTATTTGGAGAGGAAATTCCGGAACCGGGAATTATTGCAAAGCCCCTCGACTACAGATGCCTTGCCCTTACGGGCTCGTTTGAAACTGGAAAAGGCATTCCCGATTGTTTTGCGGGACTAAGTGGTGATTTTGATGGGCAGGGCATGAGCCTCGGGGTACTTCAGTGGAACTTTGGGCAGGAGACCCTCCAGCCGCTACTCAGGGATATGATTGATGAAGATCCGGAGACAATGAATACAATCTTTCATGCAAATAATGATATCTTAGTTGAAGCGTTACATTCGGATAAAGAGGAACTGATGACATTTGTGAGGTTGATCCAGCACCCCGTTAAGCATTTCCTGTATGAGCCATGGAAGGGAATGTTTAAGTCCCTTGGCAGGACACAGAAGTTTCAGAATATTCAGGTTAAATATGCGAAGAGGTTGTTTCAATCAGCTTTAGAACTTTGCTTGGATTACGAGTTCTGGTCCGAAAGAGCCACTGCCCTCATTTTGACAATTAAGGTTCAAAACGGAGGTATTAGCAACCTGGTTAAGGCTCAGATCCTTTCAGATTGTAATAGCTTACCAGGTGACTTATCTGAGGAGGAACTGGGGGTCCGGAAAATGAGAATAGTTGCAAACCGTCGTGCGGAGGCAGCGGATCCACCATGGATTGAGGACGTGAGGGCAAGAAAACTCTGTTGTGCCAATGGGGGAGGGATTGTTCATGGCATTAATTATGACCTTGGGGAGCAGTTCGGAATAAGGCTGGCGCGATTCAGCCTTGAAGAACAACAACCGCCCGTGGTATAGGAAAAAAATTCGAAAGGAGGTCTTGTGGATCAGGAATTGGTAACTCGAAGTTTAAAGGTATTTATTTGCGAGGACGGCGCAGTAGTTTTTCGATTCTCAACCCAACCTTCAAGATGAGGTTAGTCAAATGCCTATCGTTACCATCAGTATGAAAGAGGGGAGAACTAGGGATCAGAAGGCCCGGTTAGTAAAGGAGATAACGGAGACCGTAGTCAGGGTGCTGGGGACCAAGCCCGAGAATGTCAACATTGTAATACATGACCATCCCGAGGAGAATCTGGCTCACGCCGGAAAACTTCTCAGTGATAAAACGACATGATTCGTAACCGTGACAGATCAATTCTGAGCCCATTCGGTTGGATTTTGGAGATCAATGGACCAATTGGGGTACATGGGCACGAGCGTCTCGGGAAACACAACCAATTGGGCCCCTTTTTTTCCGGCTTCTTCTATCAAAGTACAGGCCTTATCAACCGTTGCCTTCATGTTCATTGGCAATACGGGGGATGCTTGGACCGCGGCAACCTTAAACTTTTTGTACTCCTCCATCATTTGCGTTCCTCCAATGGAAGAAACATTTCACCCCTCCTAAGACTCGGTTTCCATCCCTGATTTCGAATCAAGAACAGCTCCAGGGAAATCGAGGCGATTCTTGGATGAAGGATAGGTTAAAATCCAAGATCCTTCAGCCGCTTTTTGGTTTTATCCAGTGAGGGTTTGTCCTCGATGGTTAAGATCTCGGGTAGTTTATCGGCGGGATATGTCTGTCTGGTGTATTTGCTTAAGGCCGATTCATTTCCCCTTTGAGTTGATCCCAGACCCAATTCGATAATAAGGTTAATCTCCGATTCATACATTTTCCACAGGATATCCCTCCAGATTACCGTTCGGGTCAACTGGCGATATGCCTCGACCTTGATGTGTTTAGGATCGGATATGGCATCGGAGGTCGTATTGGCAAAAACAGGGGTGTGGGTTGGCTTGAATGGAATGCGCTCCAGGTCCTTTTTGAGCTTTTCTGCGGCGGGCTGCATCAAGTAGGTATGGAAGGCCCCGCTAACCTGAACTGGTAGGGGCGTGAATCGTTTCTTCCGTTTGACCTCCTCGGCCATTTTTTTTAAGTTGTAGTTCAAACCCCCGATGACGTAAACTGAATCCGAGTTGTGCAAGGCAAGGTTGACGTAATATTTGCTGCATATCCTTTCGATATAGCTTCTGGGAATTTTTCCCT
>Ga0209636_10000788_pt1 | contig 31597 bp, 29 predicted proteins | sample DeeMarSWOR152_54_FD_187464 | JGI IMG/M metagenome (GOLD analysis project Ga0209636, IMG submission 187464) | Marine sediment microbial communities from White Oak River estuary, North Carolina - WOR-1-52-54 (SPAdes) (version 2) | ecosystem: Environmental > Aquatic > Marine > Intertidal zone >...
GGTCTGTGGGGTTACCTGATTCTGAGAATCCGATGAAGCAGATTAAAGCAGGGGTTCAGAGCTGTTGTCTCACCGGGTAACCTTTTCATTTTTTTGTTTACCAGAAAATGGTCTAAAAACATGGTTGTAGAATGTGCTTCTACCAAAGTGTTACCCATGTGTCTTCTTATCCTTGTTACCCGTGTCTTTTCATATTCCACCCACAACCATAATCAGAAAGATTTATATATGACTGATTCCTATATAATTCAAATTGTGAGGAGGCGATAGCATGAATGTCGATGGTAAAAATGCTGGAAAAGTATTTGTAGGGAGACAAAAAGAACTAAAAGGCCTTAAGAATTCAATGCAAAATGCCATAGATGGCAAAGGTTCTGTAGTTTTCATAGCTGGTGAAGCTGGTAGTGGGAAAACAAAACTAATCAATAAGCTTTTAGAAGGACTTGAACCCAAGAAAGATGAAAAAAATAAATCTAAAAAAGATAAAAAGATTCAGATTGCACGAACAGATTGCTTAGAGTCAATTGGTGATGCTGATCCATTCTCTCCTTTCTCTGATATCTTTGACGAACTCTTTGTCGATAAAAGTAAGCAAGATGCAAAAAGAATATGGGACGCTGCAGTAGAAGTGAGTGAACTTTTTGAAAAGGTTACAGTATTGGGCGAAACATTCTCTTTGGGAATAGCAATATTTGATAAGTTAGTACGTAGAAATTTTGACATCTACAAAAAGGAAGAAATGTTTGAGAAAAAAGATATTTCCCAGAAAAAATTCTTTTCAGAATACACAAAAATTCTTCAAGAACTGTCAAGGAAAGAGCACCCACTTGTTTTGGTTATTGACGAACTTCAGTGGATCGATAAATCCTCTGCTAGACTTCTGCTTTACCTTTCAAAAAACATACTAAATGACCAAATTTTCATTATTGGTGCTTATCGTACAGAAGAGGTGAATATCTCTGAAGCTGGTCAACCCCATTTCCTAAAAGAGATCTTGAATAAAATGAATTGTCGCTCCAATGTGGTTACCATTGGTCTTGAACCTTTAGAACCTGAAGAAGTGAGCAAATATATTTCAAAGGCCTACTTGAACAACGACTTTCCAGAGGAATTCATTGGTTCTATTCATCCAAAGACTGGAGGTAATCCTCTATTTGTCGTTGAACTCATGAAATTGCTGGAAGAAGAAGGAATAATTGTCCGAGAAGCCACAAAGTGGCATTTGAAGAAAAAGGTTGAAGATATTATGGTACCAGATACGATTGAGGGTATAATCGAATGGCGAATCAATAAGATTCGTGATGAGACTGATCGGAAATTACATGATTTTGCCAGTGTCGAAGGGAGAGAATTTACTTCTGATATCCTTTCCGAACTCTTGTCAATTGATAGGCTTGAATTGAGTAGAAGACTGCGGATTGCAAGGGAAATGTATAACTTAATAGAAGAAGCTCAGGAAAAATCCATAGAAATTGGCTCTTATCACTTTATAAATTCTTTTACCCATCATGGGTTCTATGATCATTTGGGAACAGAAGAACGAATCCTCCTCCATCGAAAAATTGGCGAGACACTGGAATCCAAATGCAAAGATGATAATGAAACCAAGAAGCTTGCTCTTACACTGGCTGACCATTTTGTGGGAGGACGAATACCTGATAAAGCATTGAAATATCTTTTGAGAGCTGCAAAGACTGCAGAAGAGACAAATTCCTTCACGGAAGCCTTAAGACTGTATGAAAAGACCAACAAGATAATAGTAGAAAACAGGATTGGTAAACTTGAAGAAAGAGTCAGAATTTTAACTAAATTAGGTGAAATCTATCGTATTCTTGGGCGGGGAGAAGAAGCTATCAAAGTGTTAGAGGAAAGCTTGGAATTAAGTGAAGATATTGACGATGAGTTAGTTAAAGCATCTTGTCTTGCTAAGCTTGGAATTGTATTGTTCTATCCTGGCAAACATGGTGAGTCCAGAATCATTTTAGAGGAAGCTCTTAAAATCTATGAAGACCATGAAGATATCTTGAGGAACCATTTAAAGAACTATGGATTTTGTCTGCAGTGGCTGGGGATCAGCTATAGAAACTGTCAGGATTTGGATAAGGCCATGAGGTTTCATCAAAAAGCATTAGAGATTGCCACAAGGATAGAGAATTGCCAATTGGAAGCTCATGCTATTGCTAATATTGGGGCAGTCTATCTTTGGGATAAGAAGTTTTCGAAAGTCACAGAAAAATGGAAAAAGTCACTTGAAATCAGTGAGAAAATTGATGATCTTCCATGGGTAGCTCATTTTACGATTGATGTGGGTTATATGCATTTTCTGAACAGAGAATATGAAGAAGCAAAAAAATATCTAATAAGAGGCATTAAGATTGCTCGAAAACACAAATTCGAAGAAAATTATGCACGGGGAATGATGAATCTGGGCAGTTTGTGGTTTGCCAAAGGGAATCTTAAGAAAGCAAGGATTCTCTACGAAAGAGCACTAAATCTTTCGACAGAACGAAAAATTGCCAAACTGATTTGGAGACTTCAACACAATATTGGGAATATTTGCAGAAGAGAGGGAGAGTATGAGAAAGCCCGCAAGTGGTATCTATTCTCAATTGAGTTTTTGGAGAAGATGATTTCCGCTTTCAGATCAGAGGATGACAAAGAAGGATTTCTTAACCATCGTCTGGACCCATTCCGTTCTATGATACTTTTGTGTTTAGAAAGACAAGAAGAGGACAAAGCTCTGGAGTTCGCAAGACGATGTGATCATGAGTCAATAATAGATTTTCTTGAACAGCAAAACCGAGGCATTAATCTTACCAAGGAAGAAGAAGGAAACCTGAATTTCTTTGATGGTTATTATATTGTTACTGAATAGTGATTTTGTAACCTACTCAAGAGATTCTCTCAACCGCCCATAGGGGAAAATGAGAGAGAAATTCTATCTAATTCTTTTCAATCCTTGAGACTGTCAAAAAGTACACTGAAAAGCTTTGGTACAATTAATAAAAGGCTGTTACACGTGTAGCAAATTTGAGACAAATACAGCATTTAACAATCTTCTTGTTTTGACAGAAGACGTTGGAAAGTGATGCACAAGAAATTGAAGAGGTATATGCGGTTGATTTGAAATCTATCAGTATAAGAGTATTTAAATCATGGGAGCATAGAGCAGAGAGGTAATACTTATAAGGCTGGAGAAGGTTCTGTAGATAGGAACCCAAAAAGATAGCCCCATAAAGGATGATGCAAAATGGATGAAGACAGAATAAAAAGATATTGGGACAAAATCAATCTCGTCTCAAAGAGAAGTGATGAAATAAAAGAGTGGACAGCCCCGCCTCCTAAGGATTTTGTTAGAGATGAGAAGACAAAACTTGCAACATATAAGGCATTTCAGGAAATAGCTGAAGCGTGCATGGACATAGTAGCAATGATGTGCAAAGACTTAGGGATTCCTCCAAAAGACGATTATACTAATGTAGAACTTCTCGAAAACAAAATACCTTTTGAAAATATGGAATCCTTGATCGAAGCTAACGGATTGAGAAATAGGCTCGTTCACAGATATAATACAACAGATGACTTACTAGCACTCGAAAGCATAAAAGAAATTTTGCCAGGAATCACAAAATTCATTAAAGGTGTCAAAAAATGGATAAGAGAGACATTGAGAGAATAAAGAGGGATTTCGAATTTTTGTCAGATAACGTTCTGGCAATAGTAGTTTATGGGTCCAGAGTGAAGGATGAGAAAACTGAAAGAAGTGACATAGATGTATGTATAGTAGCACCGAACACAGATGGGTTCAAACTTTTTAGGGAAACCCTCCACCTTGATTATGACATTAGAATATTTGAATTAATGCCCTTATTTCTAAAAATAGAAGTTATTGAAAATCATGAAATAATTTACACACGCGATATCCTTGATTTTTATGAGTACTTGTATTTTTTTAGGAAACTCTGGAAAGATCAGGAGCACAGACAAAAAATAACCAAAGAAGAAGCTCTTCACATGTTTGAATGAAAATGTAAGAAATTGAGTACAGTAAAGAGTCCCCGATAAGAAGATAAGAAGATATTGATCTTATTTGTCAATTTAAGGAGGAAAAAGGTAGTGTAGCAGTATTCTTCGTCAGTGTTGAAGTCATTTCAGAACAGAATAGACTCTGTTGCACATTCCATGTTTTTTGATTTCAGAAAGTTGTTTTTAATAGTCAAAAGACGGAATTGTTACACGTGTAACAGAAATGAGAAAAGCACCAAGAGATTACCATTCCCCTTGAAACGAAAGATTTATAGCTTTCTGTGGTTGAAGAATACAAGTGAAGACCTGTATTGTGTGAAAGAGTGTATTGATCCAGTGAACTGCCCGATTCAATCCTGTGATACTCTTTTTTATTCTCCATACCAAAAGAACGCGTACCCATCTTCAAGTTCCACCAGTGTTTCTATTACCCTGATTTTTCTTCCCTTTTCTTCCCTGGGTAATGAGAGAAAGGATACTAACTGCGATTTCATTTCTATTTGGTTTTGACCTGTTTCAATCTTCATCGTGCATTCCTGTATAATATCACCAGAACGACAAGGATCTATCTGTATAGTACGAATCTCTTCGTAATCATCTGTTTTAAGCCAGCCAATTATGTCAATTGTATCATCAACCTGTGTGTAAGCAAAAGAAAGAGGTTTTAACCCATACCATCCCGTCAACATGTAAAATTTCCCCCAGGTTGAAACATCCCGGATTCCCCAGGAGTGATCCCTAATACTCTTGCCGGTAAAGGGTATCAGATTACTGTCAATAGTTATCTCCCCTTCAAGGAATCCAGGCTGCTCATATCGGATTCCCTCTTCTGCTCTATACCCGCAAGGAAGTATATCAGATCTAAACACAAGGTTAAACCCCACTTCTTTTGAAATGGCAGAAGGAATTCCATCCACCACTTTCTGGAAGGTGTCTTTCATTTCAATTCTCCATTTCTTTAATGGAAGTACAGGTTCTGCCTTCAGACTGCCCAAGGTGAGCGCATTGCCTGGTTCTATCTTTCGTGCATTCAAAAAGAGGAAAGGATTTTCCCCGTGTACTGATACGAATTCCTGTCTGAACCCAAGAACTGGTTTAATTTCTATTTTGACAGATATTCCTGTTTTACTTTTTGGATCATATCCATTGAAGTAATAGCCTTCTCTCCATAAAGGATTTTCAGAGGGGAGATGCTGGGATTCATTTTCTGAGGTTATTTTAACTCTTTCCATAAGATCACCTGTTTGGGATAACTAGATTGTAATTTCTTCAGGTGCAGCTATAAAACCTTTTTCCTTGCTACTCGAAGTGTTACCATCTATACAGGGCGCCGGTGTCATTTGATAGTGTGAGAACCCTCGTGTTACACGTGTAACACTGTAATAATACACGCACAAATATATCTGTATGTGCAGATATGTAAGGAAAGGTCTTCAAAATCTAAGCCTGAGTGATGCTCTCTCAACGAGTATATAATTCTCACTGAGGTTAGGTTCTCAATGACCAATCAGGATACAGTCTTGGTAACAAAAGGATTATTCTGTGCCAGATTCAGCAGTAACAGCTTCTTCCACTAATTCTGCAATAAATCCAGAGAGCTTCAAAGCATCCTCCTTATTGTATGGAATGTTAACTGACCATCTGGCCCATTTAGTCTCTATATTGTCTCCATTTATGTTCTGTACCCAGTGCTTTTCCAGAGAGATGAATTTACCGTACTTCCCCTCTTTGATGAAGCATCTGAGAATTTGCTTTGGAGATTGGTCATCATTGGTGCTGAGCACTCTATAACCAACATCTCTTACAGTAGTTATGGTAGCCATGCTGCTTCCTCCTTGTGGGTTATGTGGTTGTACCTGTTACACCAGTACGAGTCCTCCAATATAATTCTTTCCCTTCAGGTTATCACTACCTTTATCTTTGAACCTGGTAACCCAAGAAGTGCAACTCTATTTTGTTACTTCTTGAATTATCCACCGAATTTCAAAAGAGACAATCTCGCAGATACTCTTTTAGGCACTTCTCTGGTACTACCTTGTTTTGTTGAGCTGTTTCTAACCTTGAATAAGACTACATTTCAAAGATAAGAGTAAATTCTCTTTTGATTTTTCAGAATTCAGAATGGTGGATAGATCAATGAAATGTTACACGTGTAACAATTGATTTCTTTTTTATTGTTATTCTCTGGAATTTTTGATACTTAAGGGTATTGTTGTTTTTAGGTCATTTTTAACATCTTTGGTTATTAGGTCGCCTCTGGCAATCAGTTCTCTATAGTTTCTCAACGTTGAGGGCTACCCCACAGTGGATCAGATAAAAGTGAATTCGTCATAAATCTACAAAGAAAGTATCTTTCTTCTGTCTGCTGCCAATACAGAGATGTACAAATCTTCACCGTAGTACAGCATTCCTGCCTCTTTCAATTCATGCAGCATCTCTCGAAGGCGATTTTCAGATACATGAGGAAATCGATCTTTTATTTCAAAAAAATTCCTTATTTCATCACAAAATATCAGTAAATCTGTTTCATCTCGATCAAACATGTATATACCCTTAACGGGTTCTTTTTCTTCAACAGAAGAACCATCTAAAAATTCAATCCACTCGTACGTGCAGCCATGTTTGATATAGAACTTCAAGAGCGTTTCAAACGTGTCCCATTGAGGATTGTGATGCATCTTGCTGAACCCAAAAAAGTCGAATTTATTCTCATCAGATACAAGCTCAGTCAAAGCAACTTCTTCCCAGAATGAATTCTTGTTCCAGATTTTCCTTTCATCCTCTTTGACATCCTCGTAAAAGGGAGCACCTTTATACAGCCTGAGAAAACTTGGGGTAAGTGGATGCTTTCTAAGGTAAAACCGCAAAAACCTTAAATTCGTGCAGCTCTCTAAGATATCTTCTACAGTTTCTGTAGGTATTTCTCTGATAATGTTGAGGCCGTGCAGTTCGAGATCATACTGACTGCTGAGTTTTAATGCTTGAATATTGTGGGCAAATTTCTGTCTCTTACACATTTTTTCTAACAAAGAATCTGTCACTGCCTCGAACCCGATCTGCGTTTTCTCAAACGATGCTAACTGCATGTATTTGGCAGTTTCTTGATCAATGAGAAGTGGTGAAATCTCGGCACAAAAATGATACGTTCTCATGCGGGCTGCCGACATCTGTATCAACAGTTTTAAGAGGGCTTTGAACCGTTTCTTAGTGCCAGCAAATTCAGTATCCACAAAAATGAACTCATCAATGTTGTATTCTTCAGATTGGTACACGATCTCTTCGACAATGTTCTCAGGAGATCTGGTGCGGTACGTATACTCTTCATTTAAGGTGCAGAATCTGCATTTGTTCCAGGGACAGGAACGTGACCCCCATATGGGAATTGAAACAGGATAGTGCGGATCAACCATAAACTTCTGGAAAGCTTCAAAGTAATCTGAATGATCTGCAAAAGGGTATTGATCCAGTGGAAGGTATTCATCCTGCAGAGCTGTTGCTGTAAGTGCACCATTATCCCTGTAGATCAAATTTGGTACCTTTTTTAGAGAGGCACCCTCTCTTAATGCTGTCACCAAATGCCATAAGGGGTACTCGCCCTCCCCCCATAAAGCGTAGTCTGCATCAACCATTTTCATGAATGCTGCACCTTGAAATTTGTTGATGATACCTCCTATTACAATGGTAATGTCTGGATTTAATTCCCTTAAAATACCAATGAGGTAGGCACTCATGGGCCACTGCAGCGTCTTCAAAGTAAATCCTGCAATATCAGTTTTGTGCAGGTCATTTTTTTTGATATGGTGGTCAATGTACTCTTTGATTGATTCTATCATCTCGGAGAGTTCTTCTTTGCTGAATGCAGATAAATACAAAAAGTCCAGTGGTGTCACTGCATCACAAGAATCTTTTAACAAATGCTTGACCATGTACAGGGCAGAAAGAACAGGAAAGAATCGTGTATCTTCGGCATAATGTTCAAATCCTTTTTGAAATTGTTGGATTTTTTGTTCCAAGATAAGGTTCCAATATACTGTTTTAACGTGAATCCCTTTGGCTTCTAAGAACCCTTTCAGGTACCCTAATGCAGGGTTTGGTATGTACTGTTCATTGGGTGGGGTGCAGTGCAGCATCATGAGATCATCTCCTCTCTCTTTGTGTGTACTTTAAAAGTCTTTTCCATATACGGGATTGTCAAGGTAGTACTCAATTTTTATTGTCTTTAAATATCACAAGAGTATAACACAAGTTAGTAAAGCCAATTTTTTGTTACACGTGTAACAAAGTTGAGATAAACACCCAAAGTTTGCAGTTCATTGTACAGGGTTATCTAATCGATTTCAAGGAGAAAATCTATTTCTACACATATTATGATCGTGATCTCTCTTTAGAGAGAAAATTCAACAAGATTACTAGGAGATGAACAAAGAAAAAAATACGATTGAAGGTGAGAATGGGAAAGAATCTAATTGAAGAAAATTATCTTACCAAGGACTGCTATTGCCACCCTGCAAAGAACATATCCTGAAGCATGAAAGATCAAGATCTCCAAAACTGTCCTGCCTTTTTCTGTAATTTCATACCACTCTTTTCGTTGTTTCGAATTTCGTATGGCGAAATGTTCAACAAATCCAAAATTCAAGAATTGAAGTAAACGTACATTCAAAGTTGATATACTCACCTTCATTGAGCTTAAATCCTTATATTGAGTCTTTCCTGTTTTGTTAATTGTTTCCAATACTTCAACAGCTCCTGCTGAACCTAGTACCTCGTACAATGTTTTCTCTTTCCATTTACCTATTTTATCACCTCTTTAAAAGAGAGGGAAAGAGGAGAATCCTCTACTTTGGTGGTTACCGTGAATTTAATTACCCTCGTGCTCCAGGATTACGTTTTATACGCTTTTCTTCTTTCTTCTCTTCAGATTCTTGTTCCTCTTCATTTCTTATATCTTCTCCCACAGCATCACTTCCTTTCACTTTTGTAGCGGTTTCTCATTGGAAGGCAGTTTTGAAACCTCTACGATAACCTTATAAATACTATCCCGTATTTGAGGTTAGTTGTGAAGGTCATGACCGTTCTTACAGAAGAACAGCTTAGGAACATGCCGTTTATTTTCCAGAAATGCATGGAAGATCATCCGAGGGTTCAACCTGCTGAAATGGGACGAAATGCAGGAGTTTCCCGCCATACTGCTAAAAAACATTTGCTTTCGTTTTTCGAACAGAAAATCTTACATCCTCCGCAAATGAGAGCAAAAATGTGTAAGCAGGTTGTGGAATTTGTATATTTGCTGAAAATTACTGACACTGAAGCCTTCATACCGATTTTAGAAGCAGAGAAATACGTTTTCTATTATTGTACACTTGGTGGCTCGTATAATTTGATATTCATGGGCTATAACCCTCTTGATTTCTCTCATTTAAAGGGATATGAGCGAACAGTGATAAGTGGAATACGCAGCAATTACTATGTACCTGCAGTGCAAAACCGGAGTTATAAAACTGCTTATCAGGAAATTTTGGAGAGATGCAACAGAAAAATAGAGCCTTCTATGATCGATATGAAATTAGAAGACTTTGCATGGACAAAAGAGTTATGGGAGTTGTATTGTGATTTGAAATATGACCTTCGCATAGATTTTACTCCGTTAGTTAAGATATATGGATTTAAGTCTTCCACCTTTTACGAGAGAATTTATTTGTTAAAAAGGTATTGCGATATTTATGTACCGTTATATCCTCTGGGAGAAGATAATTATACGTATTTTTTCTTATTGATTAAAACTGGTTATCAAAGATTTGTTGCTGAATCCTTTGGTCAATTACCCGTATTCTCAACCCACATAAGGATTAAAGATTGTCTTTTGAGCTATGTTCCTATCCTTCACGGAGAAGAAAGGAGTTTTCTCCGTAATATCATTTCTGTTTGGCAGCGAAGGGGGATCATAGATTCCTATGATCTTTCGATTGCGTATTGGAGTGATAGAGTCAACAATCACCCTGGCATGCCACCGCCGCCACCGCCTCCACTTCCACCAAGTGGGACTATTCCACCTGACAAAGGCGAAGGGGAAACTGGAAAAGAGTACATGTCTTTCATGTAAATATTGACAGTTTTCCGAGATTTAAAGGTTAGTGTCTACGGCAGATAAAGAAAGAATTCCTTGAGAAAAGAGTTGTGTCAACAGCTTGGGGGATTTGATTGCGATTTCTTCGATTTCTAATGTTTCATAAAGGTTGAAACAATAGTTCTAAATTGCGAAATCCACGAAAAGTATGCAATAACCTTATACATGCGGAGCTACTGATATGCAAGATTGTCAAGGTAGTATTCTATTTTTATTGTCTCTAAATATCACAGAAGTATAACACAAGTTAGTAAAGCCAATTTTTTGTTACACGTGTAACAAAGTTGAGATAAACACCCAAAGTTTGCAATTCAATGTACAAGGTTATCCAGTCTTTAGAGGTCATGTTACACGTGTAACATTCTAATCTATATCATTTCATCTATAATGTGTTTATAAAAAGATATTACAAACTCCAGTTGAATTACAGGTGCAAATGCTGTCTCATATTTTTCTGAAGTTTCTTATTATAGCACGACCGAAAGCTTTATATAGATAGCTGCTGAAAGATGCACGCTCACTAGTAAGAGACAACTCAAAGGAAGTGAGATCTATGTGGAAAAAACCAAAGATAAAAGTAGGAAATGGCAGCTGGCTTGGCTGGCAGAAGGAAATTCCATAAATACTTTTTTTTATTTCCTTTTTTTTAAAGGAGGGGAGAAAATGGAAGGATACAAGTCACCTCTTTTCATAGATTTTGACGTGACGTTAGCATGCAACTTGAGGTGTGCTCACTGCAATGTAGATGCAGGAGCGCCTCTAACCAATGAAATGTCTTGTGAAGAAATAAAAACGTTACTAACGGAAATGTTTGATATTGGCGTGTACGATCTTGCTTTGACAGGGGGAGAACCCCTCACGCGAAAGGACTGGAGAGAGCTTGTTATCCACACGCACCAGTATCCTGCCTGGAAATTGACGTTGAACACCAATGGTGTCCTGTGGACTGAAGAGGATGTACAGTTCATGGTTGAGAATGCTCCTCACTTTTTGGTGGCAGTAAGTGTTGATGGACCCACTGCTGAAACCTATGGTATACTGCGGAGGACTGCTGCTGGTACCCCTGCTGTCAAAGAGTTTGAAAAAGTGATGCACACAATTCACCTTTTGAAGGAGTATGGAGCCAAATACGATATAAATTACACTATTACAAAGAAAAATATTGAATATTTCTTTGACATGGTCCACGTTGTGGCTGAACTGGAAGGGCAGTTACTCGGATTGAAGTTCTTTCCGTACGGACGGGGGAAAATAAATATCAATGAGCTGGAACTTGACTATAATACCTGGGCCACCTTTTTGAGGGAAGCTACCAGACTCAAGGAGGAAGACAGCACCTTTGAAAAGGTTGTCATGTCCACTCCGTGTCCCTGGGAGATGTATGTGCCCTTGTTGACTGATGGGTACACAGATGAGGATGTAAAGCGAATCTGGGGGTTTGAAACCCCTCTCAAGAATGATTACTACAGAATGATGCGAGATATAGGATGCAATGCTGGAGTGACCTCGTGTGCATTATCTCCAGATGGGTCAGTCTACCCGTGCGGTACTGTATCTGCCAAGATTCCTCCTCTTTACTGCGGCAACATACGGGAGGGCGGTCTCCTTCATGTGTGGCAGAATTCCCCTTTTTTGAAGAAGCTGCGGGAGTTGAAACTCTCACAGATAGAAGGCCACTGCCCAGAGTGTGAGTTCAAGGAGTTGTGCGGCGGCGGATGCAGAGCACGAGCGCTCATTCACGGCGGCGGATTGACCGCACATGATCCTTTGTGTCCTTTAAACCAGAAGAGGTGAGACAATGCGATTACTATGCGTTAAGACCGGCGATAAGGTTCTCAGAGTTCGAAAAGAAGAGTTTGGATGTATTATTTTTGACAGGAATGTATATGTTGAAGGTAATGAATCAGTGTACATGGTTCTGGAATTGTTAGCTGAGGAGAAAACGCCTCAGGAGATCATAGAAATTCTTGCAGAAAGAGAAAATGTTCCTGCAGAAGAAATGCGTGAAGATGTGTGGTCTATCCTGAAGATGTTCAATGAGCTGGGATGGTTCTGCGAATATGAGGAAGGTGAGTAGGTGAAAGTGAGACCACCTAACCAGACCTTTCTTGAAATGACGAGAGCGTGCAATTTCAGATGTGAGCACTGCTTCAGTACTTCAGGTCCGGTGGACAAAGACCAGATGAGTACAGAGGACTTCTATTCAGTCTTTGATCAATTGGCTGAACTCGGGGTTTTCCTTGTGAACATGACAGGAGGAGAACCGTTATTACGAGATGATATTTTAGATCTTCTGGAATATACCGAGAACTACAGTGAGCAGATCCATTTGCTCTTCACTAATGCATCGCTGTGGACAAAAGAGTTTTTTGATGAATTCATTAAGATCTGGAAGACCCATCCCATAGATATCCAGGTGAGCCTTGATGGGCATTCGTATGAAACCTATGGTGCAGCTCGTGGAGGGACACAAAAAGATTTTGAGCGAGTGACACGCACCATCAAAAAATTAGTGGAAGAAGGTGTTCGTACTGTTGCCTGTTTTACAGTGAGAAAAAAGACAATTGGGCACATGTTTGAGACTGCACAATTTGCGTTGGAAGAGTTAGGAGTCAATGCATTTCATGTTATACCCTTATTTGCGTCAGGGCGCGCGATTCCAAATTATGAAGAGATTGCTTACACCTTTGAGGAATGGAGCAGCCTTGTGCGAGATTACACCATTTTGAAACGAGATAGTCTCTGGGGCGGTCTGGAAAAACGAGTGAACCTTGGATTTTTCACCTGGTATGAGGTATCATACCCTTTGGAGCAGGCAGGACTCCTAAAAGAGATGAAAAGTGTGTGGAATCTAGATAAAGAAGAATTTAAGTCCATGTACAGGAAAGTCTTCTGCGAAGCAGGTGTCACTGAATTGTACATAAAATCCAATGGAGATGTCTACCCGTGTGTTCCCTCTGTGGATACAGAATTTCTCTTAGGCAACGTCACAGAGACACCAATCCGCACAATCTGGGAGAATTCCCACTGGGCCAACTGGTTCCGCACAGAAGCACGGGATGTGGGAAAGAAAGAACCGTGCAACACCTGTGAGTATACTGATGTGTGCTGCGGAGGGTGCAGAGTTTCTGCACTAATTTTGTGTCACGACAAGGATGTTCCTGATCCCAGATGCCCTATTGTACAGGAATACCAAAGCAGTTGAGTCAATGACACTAACAACTCGCTACAGACAGTTCTGGATGTCAAAAATTGGCATTACCTACATGGTGAGCAATATTCACCTTGGGATTACTCTCGCTTTAACTGAGAGTGTGGAAACTGTCTACCTTCTCGGGAGAGGGTTTGCTTTTGTCCAGGTGGGAATGATCTGGAGTACCCTCTTGGTTACTACAGCCCTCCTTGATTTCCCCACAGGTAACATGGCAGACAAGCTGGGAAGGAGGAATGTCTACTGTGTAGGCCTTCTAGCCAGTGCAGTAGGGTATTTGATATATTCTCTCTCTTATGAGTATCACTTCTTTTTGGCAGGTGCTTTTTGCATTGGGGTTGGGAATGCACAGGTGAGCGGCAGCCTGGGTGCGTGGTTGATAGATGAGAAAAAAAAGAGAGGAGAAGATTCAAAGGTGGCCAAAACCTTTGGAGATACCAAGCTTGCGGTATCTGCAGCAGGAATAGTGGCAGGATTTTTGGTGGGAAGCTTTTATACTGGCCCTTTGAGTGGACTCTTCTTTTTGAGTGGATCAATTACTGCTCTGGCAGCTGTATGGGTGTGGCTTTCACTGAGGGAGAACTACGGTGAAAGTCGTATGAAATGGGTGGATTTTCAGAAAACAACAGTGAACCACTTTTTTCGTGAGAAGATGTTGTTGATGGCTTCTCTCATCATGGTGCTGATTTTCTCTTGCTATACTGTCTTTGTATTTGTGTATCAACCTGCTGCAGTAGCGTCTGGAATCAGAGAACAGCAGCTGGGAACTCTTTTCTCGCTGTATTTGATCTCTTCAGGTGTGGGAAGCTTTATCTTTGGCAGACTCTCTTCAAGGTTGTCTTTTAGAGTATTGATGGGGTTGAGCTTTGCAGGGTTTGGATGTGGATTTGTGCTGTTTTCTGTGTGCAACATCTACGTGATCGCAGTTGGGTTAGTTGTATTCTCTTTCGGATTTGGAGGGTACTTACCTGTATTTCTGGCGTGGACCAGTAAATTCATTCCCAGTGAAATCCGTTCTTCTACCATGTCTTTGATGAGCACTGTTGGGAGGGGAAGCGTCTTCCTTTTGCAGCCTGCCATAGGGAAAATGATAGATCTATTCAGTGCAAAAGCAGCTCTCACACTGGGTGAGTGTTTTGTCATAGGCGGAATTGTTGTCCTTCTGCTCATGGGAGGAGAGAACCATGAATCACAGGTGGTGTAATGGAGATTGAAAAGGTAGTGAGCACCTACGAGAGGGAGTGTGACTTTCTTGATATACGATTTGTAGAGGGGCATTTCCTCTCTATTGCGTGCGAAGATGAAGTAAAATGTGGAGCACAGACAACCTGGGGAGTGGGAGTGAGAGCACTTGTGGATGGGTTTTGGGCTTTTTCTTCTACAAGTGATATTTCTTCACTTGATCAATCAGTAAAAACCTGTGTTAAAGCTGCACAGCACCTGGGCCCGGGCGATGCAGTACTACCTGAGTGTGACTTTCACAGAGGACAGTTCACCCACAGTGTAAAGGAAAATGTAAAAGACACAGACATTTCTGAAAAAATTCGTGATTTGCTCTCTATAAGAAATACTATGGCATTGCCCTACATACGGGAGGTGAAAATCTACTACCGGGAATGTGAAGGAAGAAAACGCATCATAAATACTATGGGATGTGATGTTGAAGAATCCTTTTCCCAGGTTACTCTTGATTTTTTTTCAGTTGCCTTCCAAAAAGGGAGGGTAGAAATGGCTTCTGACAGAAAATACAGACCTGGCGGTTATGAACTTGTGAAAACTATAGGTGATATCCCTGTTGATGTTTCAAAAAGAGCTGAAGAGCTGCTTTCTGCAACCCAGCTAAAAGAGGGGATATACCCTGTTATTCTTGATTCTGAATTGACTGGTGTCTTTGCCCATGAGGTTTTGGGCCACTGTGCAGAAGCTGACATTGCATGGGAGAGTAAGTCATTTCTCCAGGACAAAATGAATGAAAGAATCACCTGTGAAGACATATCGGTGTGCGATGACCCACAATTACAGGATGGATGTGTCTTTTTCTTGTATGATGATGAAGGAGTGCCTTCCCGAAAGACTGTTCTCGTCTGCAAAGGTATATTCAAAGAATTTTTGCATTCTGCAGAGACTGCAGCACTGCATCACACAACCCCCACAGGAAACTGCAGAGCTGACACCTATTCAAGGAGACCAGTGGTGCGCATGACAAATACCTACATTGAACCAGGGAAAGAGACCATAGAGGAGTTGATTGAACCTGTACATGAAGGCCTTTTCCTCAAAAAGACTTTTGGTGCACAGGTCGATATAACAACAGGAAGGTTTGTGTTCAAGGCCCAAGAGGGAGAACTCATTGAACAGGGAGAACCCACCAAAAAAGTAAAGAATGTCCTCATATATGGGACTATGGAAGAGTTTCTAAAGAGTATAGTAGGTGTCGGCCGTGATTTTGCGCTGAGTTCTGGCACCTGTGCGAAAGTAGATCAAACCCTCATTATTGGCAGTGGAGGGCCGCCTCTCAGGCTATCCCAAATGAGAATAGGGGGATCTCCATGAACATTGGTAGAATCGTTGATGCTGCAGAATACCCCTGTGAGGTGTACCATGAGGTAACAGATACTGTTTTGTACACATTTGCTGAAAAGAGGCAAATAGAACACCACCATACGGAAGGAGCAGGAATTATCACCATTGTTGAAGGTATTATGGGATTTGCTTCCACCCACAACATGGAAACCCTCCAGGAGTCCTGTATACTTTCACAAAAATGTGCTCACCACGGTTCAACACCCCGGGTGCTGCCTCAGCCTGTAACACCTGCTGATGTTCCTGAAGGAGTTGATCCACGCATCGTAAAAATTTCTCAAGAAGATATACGTGACATGGCTGACAAAATTCTGGCAGATATTCCTCCCTTTTGTGACGTTACCCGTGGGAATATTATGCTAAAAACACAGAAAGTCAATATTGTAAACTCCAACGGCGTTGATGCTAAAAAGATGGGGACTTTTGCAGTACTGGACGTTGCTGTACAGGATAAAAACCAGAAAGATCTGACGTTTTACTCGTGTTACTACAGCCGCACCCTGGATATGGAGTGGCCTCTCACAGAAGAAGTAGAAAGATGGCACAAAGCTCAGAACATGTGTGAGTGTTCTTCTGGAGAGAGCGAGATCATTCTTTCTCCCCTAGCGTTTTCACGAATTTTAGATGCAGTCTTTGTGCCCGCACTTTGCAGAGACCTTCCTGAAGCAGAGAAAATGCTTCACTCTGACGTATCTGAAATTGATGTGGTTGACCATGGACTGTTAGAAGGCGGTATGGGGAGTGCACCCTTTGATGCAGAAGGCGTACCCCAAAGGGTGACACCTTTGATTGAGAAGGGACATTTCACATCTTTTTTGTATGATACCACATCTGCCCATTTAAGTGGGGAAAAAAGCACAGGAAATGCATACCGCGAATCTTTTGAAGATGCTCCGCAGATGTATATTACCAATGTGTATGTTCCGCCTGTGTGTAAGACAGAAGACCTCATCGGCGATATAAAAGAAGGCATCTGGGTGAGTGATATTTTTGGTGCTAGTATAACCCATCCTCCCTCTGGAGAGTTCGTCAGTACTATTTCACAGGGATACAGAATCCAAAAGGGTGAAATAACTGGCATGATCCCTCCCAAGATGATGGAAGGGAGTATCTCCTCTTTGCTGGAGGAGTTAGTACCAGGAGATGATGCTCAGAGAGTGGATCGCTACGTAGTCCCATCCTCGAAAGCACGAGTAAGAGTGTATTAATAACAAATCTGTGGGATAATGATACTCCTAAGGAGTCAAAAGGTAAACGAATTTATCCCTTTTCAATTAACAAGGTTTAGACAGCTTTCTATGTGATATTTACCTTTTCAATGTTTTTAACACAGGCAACCCCATAACTGGGATTGTTAAGGTTTCAGATGATAAAATCTTTCTGAGTTCATAAATTTCTTCTTGTTAATGATATACAAGCAAAAAGATGAATTACCAATGTTACACGTGTAACAAACGACACCCAACAGTTCAACAACCCCATGATCGAAACCTTTATATGCATGCTGTGGAAGGAAGAAATACTCACTGAAATGAGCAAATCCTCAGGATGTGAAATCTATGTGGAAAAAAAGACATTTGAAAAGGATTTTTGAGCTAAAAAATCCCTTTAATTCCAATTATTGTGTACTCTCTCATTCATCTGAGGAGGAAAATGCATGAGCTACTATGAAGCACCCCTTTTTGTTGATTTTGATGTGACGCTGGCATGCAACATGAAATGCATCCACTGTAACCTGGGAGCACAAGCCCCCCTTGATAATGAATTGTCTTATGAAGAAGTCAAAACGCTAATAACAGAAATGTTTGACATTGGTGTGTACAACCTGGAAATTACAGGTGGAGAGCCATTAATGAGAAAGGACTGGAGAGAGATTTTAATCCACACCCACCAGTATCCTGCCTGGAAATTGACATTAAACACCAATGGTGTCCTGTGGACTGAAAAAGATGTACAATTCTTTGTTGAAGAAGTTCCTTCTTTTCTTGCTGCAGTAAGTATTGATGGACCTACTGCTGAAACGTATGGCATATTACGGAAGACTGCTGCTGGTACCCCTGCTGTCAAAGAGTTTGAAAAAGTGATGCAGACAATTCACCTTTTGAATGAGTATGGGGCTCAAATTGGATTGAATTACACTATTACTAAAAATACAATTGACAATTTCATCAAAATGGCACAAATTGCTCAAAATCTTGGATTGAAACTTTTGGGATTGAAATTCTTTCCGTATGGAAGAGGACAAACATACTCTGATGAGCTGGAACTTGACTACAACACCTGGGCCACTTTTTTGAGAGAAGCTACCAGACTCAAGGAAGAGGGTGCATTAGAACATGTTTCAATGGTGACTCCGTGCCCCTGGGAGATGTATGTGCCCTTGTTAACAGCAGGGTACACAGAGGAGGATGTAAAACAGTACTGGGGGTTTGAAAGCCCTCTCAAAAATGAGTACTACAGAATGATGCGTGATATAGGATGCAATGCTGGAGTGACATACTGTGCTGTATCTTCAGATGGGTCAGTCTACCCGTGCGGTACTGTATCAGCAAAAACTCCTTCACTTTACTGCGGCAGCATACGGGAGGGCGGTCTCCTTCACGTGTGGCAGAATTCTCCTTTCTTGAAAAAGATGAAAGAGCTCACCCTCTCTCAGATTGAAGGACACTGCCAAGATTGTGAATTCAGAACTGTGTGCGGCGGTGGATGCAGAGCTAGAGCAGTTGTCCACGGCGGAGAACTGAATAGTGCTGATCCCCTATGTCCATTCAATGTAGAGTGATTGTTTTGAAATATGGAGGAATTGATGCACGAGAAGCCAAGATCATTCGTCATTGCCTTTGTAAGAGTTCTGTTAATTTTGATAATCTAAGATTGGGATTCGGTGGATAAATCAATGAAATGTTACACGTGTAACAGGGAAATTGTTATAAATTCTTATGGTTTAATAAAAATAGACAATTAGAGGCATGATAGGTTGGATACCGTGAATGTGACAGCCTCACGATTCTCCAAAAAACAACTCATAGGAAAGGTATTTATGTAAGAACACTAGTCAAGATCAATGAAAAGGAGGGTTGAACTATGCATAAGTTATGCAGAATTGACATTGAAAAGCGTGAAGAAGTATATCAAGAGTTAGAAACTTTTGTCAAAAGAGTACGTTCTTTATACACAATCTACCATGTGTATCTTTTTGGATCAGCAGCTGAAAATGCATTACACGAAGGAAGCGACATTGATGTGATTATTGTTGGGGATTTCAAAGAGCGATTCTTCCAGAGAATTGCCAATATGTTAGCCATTACCTCTTTACCTGTAGAACCTTTAGTGTACACAAAAGAGGAGTTTGAAGAAATGAAGCAGGAACCGTTTATTCAGGAAATTCTCAAAAAAGCAAAGGAGTTGTAGACGTATTGAGACTGACTAATGATTTTTATTGCTTAGAATTTCCACCACTTCATCGCCTCTTTCTGTAATTCAACAGAGGTGTACTTGTCTTTGTACTCCTTTAACATTCCAACTAAAGCATCGACTCCACTTCCTTTTCTTTTGTTCCCCATTTTAACTAGCACTCTCACAGATTGAGGAACGATTATAGTGTTGTCCATGTCTTCCATGTGTCTTGATTCTATTTTAACCCTTGCATTTGATGGGTTGTCAATGCATTTCAAATTCTGTCTCCTTGGGTTCTTTACATTAATCCTCAGCCAGTATCGTCGGAACAAATAGAGTTGATTCCGCTTTTTCTGCAGATTTGAATGTGTCATCGACCGGTGGAAGTGTGCCATTTATGTACCACACGAAAGTATATGTGTCAACTACGTAGAGCATCTTCAATTTTCCCAATCCTGAATTATTCACGGATCGTTCTCATCTGTGTAGCCTCCTTCGGTTGGAGTTTATGGGGTTACCTGGGCTTGAGAACCCGATGGAGCAGACTAAAACAAAAGTTCAGATGTATCCTCACCAAGGTAACTGGTTTTTTGGTTCACCTGAAATATTCTTGATGTGCATTTCCTGGAAATCTTCATATTTTTTGACTTTTTCAATACTTCTTTTGACACAACGAAAACATTTATATACAAAGGGAGAATCTCTTACCATGTATAAAACCCTGTTCACACTCTCTATTCTAGTGCTTTTACTTACTGCCTCTGTCTCAACAGAGTCACCCTCATTCATTGCCTTTGCCACCAACAGGGATGGGAACTACGAAATTTACGTCATGAGAGATGATGGAACTGACCAGAAAAATTTAACCTGTAACCCTGCCCAAGACCGGGACCCTTCCTGGTCTCCTGATGGGAAAAAAATTGCATTCACCTCTGATAGGGACGGTAACTACGAAATTTATATCATGGATGCTGATGGGAAAAATCAAAGAAGGCTCACTTTCAGCCCAAGGAGCGATCGGTACCCTGCCTGGGCTCCTGATAGTGAAAAGATCGCCTTTACCTCTGATAGAGACATCAATGACGAAATTTATGTCATAAACGTTAATACAGGAACTCTGGAAAGGCTCACCCGGAAGCTCAGTTTTGATTCCCGTGCATCATGGTCTCCTGATGGGAGCAAAATTGCTTACGATTCGAGCGGCCTCCATCAGAACAGATACCCTTACGATATTTATGTCATGGATACTGACGGGAAACACAAGATAAACCTTACAAACTATATTGACAGGAATTCTGACCCAGCATGGTCTCCCGACGGGAAAAGAATTGCCTTCGTCAAGAGGACAGGGAATTTCTATAATATTTTTGTCATGGATGCAGATGGGAAGAACCAGGTTAACGTGACTGATTACCCTGCTGGTAACTGGGACCCCTCCTGGTCTCTCGACGGAAAAAAGATTGTTTTTGCCTCAGATAGACAGTTAACTTCACAAATACAATCTGAAGAGGGTACCACTTCATCTGTTGGGGGGAATCAGTCTTTCGGTGGTTTCAAGACCACTATTAATCCACCTTGCGATATCTATATCATAGATCTCAATGAAAAAACTCTGAAAAGACTCACCAATGATGAGAATAATATTGATGATGACATTTTTGATGACACATACCCTTCATGGTGTCATTCAAAGGAGGACGTGAATTTCCTTTATGCAGCTTTTCTTGTCATTGTCATTTTATTTGCTGCCATTTTCCTCAAAAAAAGCTTGAATCGAAAGTGATAGGGTTCGTTGGAGTGAAGGTGAATTATCATCACATCCAATTTCTTATAAAAGATCTTTGAGCTCTTTTTTATCAATACCTGCCTGTTTCAGAATTTCAAGTAGCGTCCCTTTTGGCAGATCTTTTTTGTGAAAAGGAACAACAACTCTTCTTTTTGTTTCTGGATGATAATAGATTTTTTGGCTCCCCTTGGTTCTGTCCAGCACAAATCCTTTCTTTTTGAGAAATCGTCGTTTCCACTGTAGTACCTGCTTTGTTTATCACCCATTGATCTGGTGAAACTGTACCGACCACAATGGATTCACCTAATCCCCATGAAGCATTAATTACTACCTGGTCTCGCCGCCCATTTACTGGATTAGCAGTGAATAGAATACCTGATTTTTCTCCATCAATAAATTGTTGGACAATCACTGCAAAGGGTACATTAAGCGGTATGCCCTTTTTTAACCGGTAAGAAACAGCACGCGCATTCCATAACGATGCCCAACAGTACCGCACAGCCTTCAAGACCTCATCAGTACCTTGCACATTCAAATACGTACTATACTGGCCAGCAAAAGATATCCCTGGTAAATCCTCTGCTGCAGCAGAAGAACGTACCACGACAACCCCTTTTAATTGGTTATAAAATGATACGATTTCAGATGTAATCTTTTCCGGTATTGGACACTGCTCAAATAAATCATTAATAGTTTTAAAAGCGTTCTGTAACGCTGTCACATCATCAGCACGAATATCTTTTACAATACTATCAATTCTCTCTTGTAAATTATTTGCCTTGACAAAATCACGGTATGCAGACGTTAATACGACAAACCCATTGGGTACGGGTAAGCCTGCGTTGATCATCTCTCCCAAGTTAGCACCCTTTCCTCCTGCTGAAGAGAGGTCCTTGTGGGTGATCATGTGCAGCGGGTTAACATATTCCATCATAGAACACCTCTTGTATCCTCCATCTTATATCTTTTTGCTTCTTTTAATCTGTTCGACAATAAGGACTTCATTAAACTGGTGGATTAACTTTTTCATGTTACCGCATCATTTTCTTCTGAGAAACTCCTGCAAACAAAACAACAAGGAAAAGCCCAATTACTGCCTCACAGCAGACGAGGAATTTTCCAATATCATTTACTGGATGAATATCTCCCAACCCGAGTGTGGTAAACGTTACAAAACTGAAATAAATGGCATCTTTAGCCTGTTGAAAAAAAGGAAGATCTTTCACAGGATATTGTAAGCATCCTGAAAACCAATAAATGAAAGCAAATACCAAAATTGTAACAAAAGCTGATATGGCTATTCTTACAGGTTTCTCACCATATCCTGCTAGAAGATTGTATATCTCTAAATACATGTAGTTTTTTCTTGAATCAGATCCTTTCCGTTTCATTTCCATTTCTCTGTAAAAAAAATTACCTTCCATATGATAATCTCCATGTCTCTGCATATGGCCTTATGAGCAGATAGAAGGAGATTTATTACTTAATTACACACTAAGCAGGGAGTATTACCGCATTATTTTTCTATTTCCGATATGTATCCATAGTACAGCTTTTGTTGGTTATTTTGTCTCATAATACTTTCTTTAAAAAACTCTCATTTTGAAGGCTTTTTATGCATTACAGTAGAGCATTCATCATATTCAGTCTGTGTGAAGAAGCATAATGGATCCACGTTCTATCTATCGTAAGTACTACTAATGCACAACATCTCACATAACTTCCATGATAATAAAAAGGGAAAATTCACGATGAAGTAGCCTTAATAAGCTGAACAACACCTGTTAGCCCATCCATTTCAATAGTCTGTCCATCTGTAAACAGTGAGGTCACGTTCTCAATGCCTGCAATACAGGGTTTTCCGTACTCGCGGGCCACTAATGCACCATGCTGGAGGAGTCCGCCCACTTCTAGAATGATACCACCCGCGTTAATGAACAAGGGGGTCCATCCCGGGTCAGTGGCCCGGGCTACCAGGATGTCACCTGGTAATACTGGTTTTTCATCTGGTGTGTGCAGCACTTTTACAGGCCCACGCACAATGCCGGGAGATATGGGTTGTCCTACCAATTCATTTTCAGTAATGGCGCGTTGAGGAGGGTGAAAAATTTTACCGCGCGAATCGATGAGCCGGGGAAAATCGCGAATGTGTTTGATTTTTTTGAGGAATTTAGTATTTTTTTCTGCCAGCAGTCGTAAATCAAGTGATGGATCTTTTGCATTATCTAAATCATTGATAGTGAGATCAAATACTTGTCCAACACTATCTAATCGTCCTTCCTCCACCAAAGCATGAGCAACAGCTAAAACACGCTGCCTGAACATATCGAGCCCCATAATGATGTAGTACTTGTGTATTTCTCTGTAACCACCAAATGCAACCAAAATATGGTAGAACCATTGAAATAACTTTGATGCAAGCCATCCCTTTTTTTGGGCCCTTTTTAGAAATTCTTCGTATGCTTCTTCCCGTTCTTTCTTTGATGTGCTGAAAATGGTGTGTGGGTCCAATGCAGCATCCGTGTTCAACCCTATAATATGCAGCTGTTCAAAGAATGTTGCAGGCTGTTCATACAGGCGCGGGGTTGCTACATCTAATTCTCTCGGACAGCGGGCCCCATATTTGTCCATAAACGAATTGTATGCAGACAAAAACTCTTTGGAAAAAGATTGTTCTCGAATTCTTTGAGCAAACTCCTCTCCTGATGAGCATTCCAGCACCTCTTTATAGCGAGACAAGTCATACATAGCCATCCCCATTTCAATCGTGATATTCTCCGGGAGAGCACGCTCCAAATACACCAATTTATCACGGACGCCCTGCGGTTCATTTTTAAAAATGCGTTTCATCCCATAACGGGCAACTTCTGACGCATACAACACAGGCAGAGACACATGAGTGAGATACTGGGAAAGCATAATATTGGTCTTGTCAACCATTTCTTTTAGAGAAAATTCTTTTTCCTTTATATCTTCTAAATCTTTTAAGAACTTTTCAGTCTCTTTAAAGAACCATTTCTTATACTCACTAGAATTGATGAGCACTTTAATCGCTTTTAATCCTCCATCTAAATTGTTCAAAAGAATTCTGAACACTATACCTCGCAGTTGTGGAGGAAGTTTTCTTGGGATATACTCTTTTTCATCCACGTTTTCAAGGATTTCAGCTAATAAAGCGTCCGCCGCCCGCCACGCACTGACTTCTCTACCCTTTCCCATTAATTTGGCCATAATAGAAAAATTTGCGTATCCGCGACCCCCTAGCACGAAAGCCATACTATCCACGCCCAAAAGAGCATCTGTGCCCATCAGCTTAGCGAATGTTACTCTTTGGGATGCATCCATGTAATCTGCTCCCAGAATTGACATAGATTCATGAATACCTTGTTTTGCAAGGAGCACGTCAATGTATAATCGCTTGTGCTCTCCTGGCGGTGTTATCATCTCTTCTGGTAAGGGTATATACGCGGTAATGGGACGGGCCTGTAACACGTATAAGGTCCCACCTGAAAAAGCCCATTCAATATCTATGGGCATTTTGTAGTACTCCTCTACAGTGGTGACCATATCAGTTATGGTTAAAACGTTCTCATCTGAAAGACACATCTCTTTTTTCCCTGGTTCTTCATGTGTACCACCCTCTGGGGAAAGCCACATTGATATCTCTTTTTTCCCCTGTTTTTTCTCCAAAATAGTATGGGACACTTTATCCACTACAAAAGTGTCAGGTGTTACTCTCCCCGATACGACTGGTTCACCCAGTCCGTAATTGGCGGTAATAACAGCTTCATCATAGCAGTTGTTCACCGGGTTTAATGAAAAAGCTGCGCCCGCTGTGTCAGATGCTACCTGTTCCTGGACAATGATTGCAATTTTTGGATCATTAACATCAAATCCATGTTCTTTTTTGTATAAAAAGACCCTTTGATCAAATAAAGAAGCAAATGACCGTTTTATCGCCTCTTCTAATGCATCTTCTGTAACCCCTAATGTTGTCTCATATCCACCAGCAAAGGAAGCTCCTTTTAAATCTTCTTCAGGTGAGGACGATCTAACGGAAAAAAGGCTGCCCCTTAATGGCTTCAAGCTCTTTAAGAGGGTATTTTTTTGCACATCATCCAGTTGAAGACCCATGCACACTTTTTTTAATGCATCACAATCCTCTTTTGCAAAGTCAGATGATTGTACGTGCTCCCATACAGGCGTTTTCTTAACGTGGGAAAGCCATGGTTCAAAAAATGAAACAGAAAGAACGACGCCAGGGGGGACAGATAACCCACGTTGGGTCATTATAATTAAAGACAATCCTTTTCCGCCCACTTCTGATAATGCAGGCAGTTTATCAGTGTCAAAAGGGTATATTCCTAGTTTTTTCTGATCTACCGATTCATTCACATCTTCACCTCACATACCTGTAGGTACCCATTTCCTCCAACTCTTATAAATATTCGTATACTAATCATTTATGTACTGTTGAGGAGTGTATTGGAGGTTCTGTACAGGAGTAGTCCAGAATTTTCGTGCAGCCATACTCAGCTCATACAGATTGTTTTGAAGGTTTCCCAAAATATCTGCACAATCTGCTCTTTTTCTTGGAACACTGAATCTGAATTCAAATAATCGAGCAAATTCTTTGCACACGCTCTTAACTCTTCAGTAACGAATTTAATAATTGATTATTCATGATTTTCTTAGCATCTCTCTCAAATTTTTTTTGATATTCCTTTCCATAATGATACTTTTGTGAGAATATCATTTAATGTTCCTTTAGTTATTTATTATGAAGTGGTATCGTTATGTTATGTCAGTTACGTAGAGCATCTTCAACACCACAGAATAATGATTGTTTTGCCTTTTCTATTGCATCTTCTAACTCTTTTTCTGACACCAGGATTTTCCCCATTCCTCTCAGTGATACCAGCCTTTTCTCACATAATGCATCATTTTCAAATAACACCAGCGCCCTTAGTTTCTGGATATCCTTTTCCAGCTCTTCTAATTTTTTTGCAATTTCTATTTTCTCACCTGATTTGATTACAGAGCAGATTCATGTACACTTCAGGAGTAACGCGATTTTTTTCATCCTGTGTGAGGACATTTCAACTGGATTGTAATACAGAAATGAGCTTTATAAATATTACTTTGCTTCTCTATTTTCAAACCGACTAAGATACTTGCGAGCTTTCTGAGATACTTTACGAGTACCAGACTTCTTGAAAACCCCGAAAATCCGAAAGCATTATATAACAGAGCAGATAAATACCATCATGAGAACATCAATTGAGGAGATAAAACAAAAGATTCTCCCAATCTTGAAAAAGTATGACATTAAAAAGGCAGGGTTATTTGGTTCATGTATTCGGGGGGAGATAAAAGAAGACAGCGACATTGATGTATTGGTGGAAATTGAAGATGATATCAGTCTATTGGACTTTGTAGGTATCAAATTGGAGATTGAGGACGTTTTAAAAAGGAAGGTAGATTTAGTTGAATACAGTACTATAAAACCATTGCTGAAGGAAAAGATCATCAAAGAACAGGTAGGAATTCTGTGAAAAGGGATATAACACTCTATTGAAGATATTTTGAGATGTATTACCAAGATAGAAGAATATACAAAGGACGTTACTGAGAATGACTTTTATGAGAATATGCCTTTTTATGTTTTCTCATCAGGATTTAAGATATTTATGAGCTCTACTATGCAGATAGATATCAATATTCGCCACGATCACGTTCTAAATCTTCAAGTCTAATTGCTTTTCCCTCTTTGAATTCTTTGATACCTTCTTCCAGAATTCTTTCTTCTTCAGGAGTAAGCATAGCATCTATCAATGCATACTCTAAGGCTGCTTTTATATCTTCTATTTGTAAAGTGGGGTAAGCATCTAGTATCTTTTGAAAATCGTAATCAGCTTGAAGTAATTCCAGGATAAGATAAACAGGTATTCGTGTTCCCTTTATTACTGGTTTTCCTCCTAGAATGCAAGGATTGATCTCAATTCGATCCAACATGATACGTGTTCATACTGGAACTTTTTAACTCTTTCGTAGGGGGATTGACAATCAGGGGCAAATAATACCATCATGAGATTTAACAGAAAACCTTCTGTCAGGATTGTCAAATCAAAAATTGTTACACGTGTAACAAATGATAGCTTTGTATCCCTACTTGCATATCCTTCAGTTATGATATAATACTTCAGATTTATCAAATAAGAGTAGTGCATTCATTCATATACCAACCTTTAAATAGATATGGGAGAAGGGGATGTGATACAATGACAGAATGGCTTTCCCGCATGGATGAACTCATGGAAAAATATCCTGGAAAGTATTTGGCACTTATAGGTGATGAGATAGTATCTTCAGGTGATAATGAGTTTGAAGCATACACAAAGGCAAAAGAGAAATGTCCAGACAAAGAGGTTTCATTAGTTTATATTCCTACAGAAGAGGAAACGGTGACCCTCTTATGAAGGTTGAGTACATAAATTTCAGAGGAAAATTTCTGCCACTTGTCCCCATTGAGCTAAAGGGGAAGGAATGGGTTACATTTTTGGCATATCTTGATTCTGGTGCAAGTTACACTGTTTTCCACTCAGATGTCCTGAAGATTTTGGATTTAGAAATGACGAAAGGAAGAAAAGAGTTCATAACTGTTGGGGATGGCTCATTGATGCTGGTGTACTTCCATAGAGTTCTTGTGAAATTCTCAGAAATAAAGTTTGAAGCTGAAATAGGTTTTTCTAAACAGCTGGGGATTGGATTTAACATCATTGGAAGAAAAGATGTATTTGAGAGATTTGTGATTTGTTTTGATGAAAAGAATAGAATCGTGGAAATAAAGTGATACTCTTGATTCTGTGGTTCATCTTTCTGCCATTTTCTTTTGCTTTCATTTGCTTCATCCTTTTTCGGGGATAAATCTAGGGCTGCGAAAATATCTTTTTTTACTTTTCCCTATCACTCAAATCTCCATTAGTGCGTTTCTAACCTCATATACCTGCTAAAATCATGGAGATTGACGCTGAACTTGCGAAGCTTGCTGGAAGTATTCATGCTACAATGAAGAAGAAGTTCAAGGATTTTGGAATAATGGATGCTTTTCTCCTGGCCGCAGCCCAGCACACTTCTGCAAAGATAGTGACTGGAGATCCTCATTTTAGAAACATGGATAATGTGGAATTTCTGGAATAAAAACCAAGGGTTTAGAATGTTTAGAGTGATACTATCTCATAAATGAGAAAATGTGTAAGATTCTCTGCCAATGACAAGAGTGTTGGAGGAATAGCCCTGCTGGAAACTCAAACCACTACCTTTTCTTGATGGAAAATCATACTTGAGATTGAGAACTGTCTCTTTTTTTACAACTGCTGTTTCTGTCACGGAATTGATTGGGGGTTAGGGCTTTCAAACCTTTACTATTATAGGGGTTGTCAAATTTGGGTGTTTCTCTCACTTTTGTTACACGTGTAACAATTTGTTGGGTTTTATCAGTTATTACGGGAATATCACAATACTAGAAGAGTCATAGTCTAATTTCAAGACTTATGTGAAGTTACTCTCCCTTGTGTATCTTTTTCCTCCTAAAGTGTATAATACTGCCTCCAACCACCGAAAGGACTATAAACAGTGTTCCAAGGCATCTTCCTTTCTCTTCAGGTTCTTCAGGTTCTGGTTGTGATTTCACAGTCTCCTCCTCAGCAGCTTCTGCATTATTCTGAGCGTTTTCTGCTCTGCCATCATCTTCTTTTGCCCTCTCTTCAGCTTCTTCTGCCATTCTGTCAGCCTTATTTGCTCTATCTCTAGCTTTCCCTTCGTTTTCTTGGTCCGCCATAGCGTAGAATTGTTCTGCTGCTTGTCTTAAGTATCTTGCTTCCTCTCTCCAGTGTTTTGCTGAATTTCTTTCACACGTTGCTGCACCATCCCATCTTAGTGCTGCTGTCATCCAAGCTTCTGCTGCGTGATCACATTTTCCTTCTTCTTGATACTCTCTTGCTCTTCTTTCAGCCGACTCTGCTGATCCCATACAATCTGTTGCTTCCTTTTTGAAATACCATGCCCAAAATTTTACTGGTACAGTCTCCTCGTACTCCTTATCAGGGCTCGATTTATGAATGCTTCCATATATTATGATAAACACCTTGCTATAGTCAATCTGGTAGTCATTCACATCTTCAGAATTGAAGGGAATTTCAAGCTCTACTGTTGTCTTATCTGTCTCAACATCATAACTTCCTGCCCCTGTTACGTCTTGATGATCATCTTCAACAAAGTCGTACAGTCCCCTATAGTACCAATCTGAACACGTATAGTTATTAGATTTCGGGCACCTTTTTAAATCAGTTCCTTCCTGGAAGGCCTGGGATTCATCATCTCCAAGCCACAAATAAACCTCTTCACTTTCTCCCTCTACCACTAGAGCAAAATAGAATGTTTCGTTGTCATATTTCAGGTACATCTCTGCATTTTTTGTTTCCCCATCGTAGCTCTCAAGTTCAACTGGTTTGGTATTTGCAGCAATCCACTCCCCAGAAGAGATGATCCCATCGATCGTCGGAGGAATTCCCAAGGGGATATTTTCTGCTGTTGGCTCAATTTCCTGAGCTGAAATTACAGACAACAAAAGAAGAACACCAATCCCTGAAGTTAGTAACCCTTTCTTCATATGTCTACCTCCTTTGAAACTTTTTAGTAAACTTACTTACTTTGCGATTTCCATCTATATAAAACTTACCGTAAATCTTCCAACTAAAGCAGATCCTTATTAGTATAAATATTTCTCTCCGTTTTTTGACAGAAAATCCTTTTTTCGAAAGCTCAATTAACAATTCCTAACAACAAATCTATAAATGCAGGGCGAAAGAGAAAAATGTGAACCAGTTAGTCTCTTTCGATATGTTCACTGTCCCTAAAATGTGAAAAATTATCCATTTGTATTACATTGTGCAGATTTATAACAATTTCTCTGTTACACGTGTAACATGGGAGAGAGACCACCTAAGGTGGACAGCCCCTCTGAGCGCTAACCAGTTAATACAGATGAGAATGGGATAGGAGATGTTCCTGTTGGTATTATGTGAGGGCTGATATGTGAAAGCACTATCCTGTTCATAATATATGCATAAATTAATTCTTATTTGTAAGCAAATATTAAAGAAAAAGGTCAGAATCAGTTAATATGGTCATTTTTTCTGTTTTCATGTGCTTTTTGACGAAACCTTCTTAAGGCAATCCTTGTCAGATTATTTATGGTCAAAATGCACTCATCCCGCATACATTTTCAGATTAGTCGGTTGATCAACCAATTTCCCACTGCTTACTCAGAAGTCATTTTCAGGAAATGCCTGAAGGAGAACATTTTGGGGTCAAAACACACGTTCTATAAAACACTCACCTACATGGAAGAAAAAGGGATTATTCTTAATCCTTCTGTTTTAATCAAAAACCATTCCAATTACACCAATTGGATTTACTTGTTGAAGGTAGAAGATGAGAGACTGGCCCAAAATGATTTAATTGAGAGGTACAGGGATAGTATTGATGTGATTTTTACGTTTTCATCATTGGAGTCAGCTTTTCTGTATGTGTACGCTCATAAAGAACTTCAGAATGTGAAAGGGGATCTCCTTTTGAAGGATACAGTTGCAGAGTTTCGCACAGTATTCCCGTGTAAGGAGCATGAAAAACATGAAAAGCGTATTTTGTCTCAATTTGTGCTCAATCCACAATTTACACGAGATGAACCATTGGTGTGGGATGAGAGAATGTGGAAGATATACTACTGGTTAAAGGTTAATTTTCGGTTGTATAACTCTGAAATTGGAAGACAGGTAGGGGTAGATCCTGTGACAGTGGCCCGGAGAAAGAAGAAGATTTTGCCATCACTGTATATTCATTATCCAGTGTTTGCAGAAGGACGTGACAATTATTCTACGCTTTTGTTTGTGCTAGAAGATGTTGATGTGGAACGTGTGGTGGGATTGTTGTCGGATTTGTCAGCTACTTCGTATCTTTTGAAAGGGAGCAAGGGAACGTATTTGTGCTTCGCGACAACGAGGAGAACCCATGTTCTGGCACCAAAAATTAAAGAGGCCGCGAAAAATAAATCATTGGGATTTCTTCATCTCTTTAGCAAATGGTTTCCTATATTGGACGATTATGAGAAAGGAAAAATTGAGGAGAGATTCTTTTACATGTTCCCTCCTCGTTAGAAATAATTAAGCGGGTGGTCCATTTCCTCCATCAGGTGGACCAGCTGGGCGAATGTCCAAAGGTTCAAAAGGCCAACCTTTTAACGTGTGCATATTTTCACCTCACGTATAGTATGTCAATAGTAATATAGGCAATATTTCCTTCCACCATGTTATTCTCTTGATAGTAGTCATGTTATCACATCACAATTCGTAACCTAGCTTCTCTGCTAGCGTTATATACTCTTTGATCAATCCCTCACTTAAGCCAG
>Ga0209636_10000789_pt1 | contig 31591 bp, 30 predicted proteins | sample DeeMarSWOR152_54_FD_187464 | JGI IMG/M metagenome (GOLD analysis project Ga0209636, IMG submission 187464) | Marine sediment microbial communities from White Oak River estuary, North Carolina - WOR-1-52-54 (SPAdes) (version 2) | ecosystem: Environmental > Aquatic > Marine > Intertidal zone >...
GTTATGGATAGCTAAGGAGAGGAATATTCCCGGGGTGAGCCTGTGGGTGCCAATACCTTTTTACTTGGCAGCAATGGAAGATGCCCAGGCTCAAAAGAAAGTCTTGAGCTTTTTGAATGAAAGATTAGACCTGAAAATTGATTTTAGTGATCTGGACCAGGAGATTCGAGAACAGAATGAACAGCTAGCCCGGGTAAGGTCTCGCTTTCCTCAAATCGATGATTATATTAACAGGCTGGAAAGCAACCTTATGCTATCTGAGGAGGAAAACGGAGAACTAATTAAGAAAATTGAGGACTTTCTAATGGAGGGAGACTGAGTCCTACTTAGACAAAAGAATTTTATCAAGATGCTAGCCAAAGTAAAAAGCGCTGCTGTTGTGGGTCTGGAGGGGGCCGTGGTGGAAGTAGAGGTGGATTTATCACCAGGCTTACCTTCTTTCACGAATGTTGCAACACAACTTCTGTATTGCTTAACTTTGGAATGGCAACCTTGATTACAATCGTTGGGTTTTCTGGCGAGTCTATGTGGTATCTGAACCGCAGTTTTTCCAATAATACTCGCCACTGCTCGTGTGTTAAATCCCCCAAGTTGTTTTTGACCTGATTACAAAAGTATCTAAGGGCTTCCTCATCCACTTGAGCCTGTCTTGCTATATTGAGTTGCTTTTCTAACTCTTTTATTCCTTCTCTAACCTTGGCTTTATGGTTGGCTATATCGTCCGTCACTTTTAGCAATTTCTCCTCAGAATAATCTGGCAAGATAAGATGCATCCTGACCGCCTTGTCTTCAGCCGCTTCCCAATACCTATGCTCGAATTGCTTTTGTCCTAACTCCCGTTCAAGGTTCTCAATATGCTTGCCAGCATCAAGGTAGTCTCTAACCTGCGGAATCAATCTATCAGGGTTCAGCAACATTTCAGTTATATTACCCTTAACTTGATTCCAAAGCCATCGTGCGTTGAGTAGAGGCTTACGATGCACTGGGCACCGATAATAAGGATAGCCATGAATTGGCACACCACCTAATCTATGATTACAGTAACAAAAACCGAATCCTCGAAGTGGGGGGTAATCGAGTTTAGTGTTTCGGGGGGCATTAAGCTGATTGGATTTAAGCCTAGCCTTTAGTGCCTCATACTGGTCTAGGGTCAAAATCGTTTCAGCTTTATCCTCATAAATTAGTTTTGGTTCACCTTTTGGTCTTTTTTTGCTATTTGGCCTTTCCATGCCCTCTTTCCAAGCCCAAAATTCTCCTATCATTGACCTGTCTAGTAGCATCCTTGTTATTGTTGACGGTGACCATCTCTTACTACCCTTAGGAGATAAAATGCCTGCCTCCTCCATTTGCCGGCAGCACCCTCGTAAAGACGCACCATCGGTCAAGAGCCATTCTGCCCACTTCCGAACCCAAGCTGCCCTCCCTTTATTAATAACTGCCTTGCCTGTTGCTTTATCGTAGTCAAATGGCCACTTAACTTGCCCGTTTGGTAGCTTATGCTCACTTAAGGCCCGCCTTTTGCGTCCTCTCATTGTGTTTTGGCGCATAGTCTGAACATATGCTTGGGCTTGGCTTGCCTTGCTTAGATATCGTTCGGTGCTTTCAGGGTCATCTGGGTTTAGCTCAAACCCCTCTCTGGCAAAGAAAACCTGCATCCCTTCTTTAATGACTTCGATTAGCAGTGGAAATGATGAGTAGATAAAACGAGTCTCCCGGTCGACCCTTGGGAAAAGTAAGGCTTGAACCTCGCCTTTATGATAAGCACCTAATGCTTCATGAATAGCTGCTTCCCAAAGGGACCGTTCCCACGTTGTGGCTCGTTCTTGAACGATGCGGCGATGCTCTTGGTAGCACTCTAATCCAAGAAGCGGTGCGTTTGGAAGAACGTCGTCTTCCCACTGGCTGTCAGGTCCATAGCCTTTCAACTGGTCTTCAGCACTTACCCGAATGATTGTGAAAGCTCTTCTCATTTTTACCTCCCTTCAGTAAAATTTGATAAATCCCGCCGTTGTTGGGCAGGGATTCGACCTCCCATTTGAGTCTGGGCAACCGTCTTATCCAATGGGCTACCGTTTCGATCAGTCTCTCCCTCAGCCCTCCTTTAACAGCGTCGCCCAAGTTGCGGAGGAGGCTGCGCCTGGCTGTTACCCTCAAAGCATGAGCGCAGACATCAGCGACGTTTCTCTCCCCCTGATCGGGCAAAAGTTCCGACTTTATGCCATCGGCAAGCAGTTGGATGGCTGTCTCAGTATTTCCACCCCAGCCCACGCGGTGTTCCTCATACTCAACTATGGCAGCCACTTCGGGTGCCGAAAGTGCCGTTTTGACCTCAGGGTTAGACTCAAGAGCAGCGCTTACTTGCCGACTTGTCTGCCAGGCTGTAAAAACGCAACTTTCTTCGAGCATGTCCTTGAGTCCCTTCCTAAGCTCGTCGCCAGGGGTCTCCACAATGGCGCTTGTAGCAGTGGTCATAAGCTCCTCTAGCTTGGCTTGGGGTGTCTCCTCAAGGAAGACCTTAATAAGGCCAGCCATAAATTCGCCGCCTTCTCGCGGATGCTGAAACACCGCTTCATCGGTAAAGCCAGGGCGCCTGGTCTTACGTTGCCAATCTGCTACAAAGGGAACAAGCTTGGGATAAAATCTCCCCTCAAATTCACCACTGTCTTGCCTCGTCAATTCAGCCCAGCACCGCACCAGGTCACCGAGAGTTTGGCATTTGCTATCACCGCCAACAGGCCGCCAAACCAAAAGCTCCCGCATTAGCTCGATACGCTCCTGCGCTTTTTCCCGGGTGCACCCCCTAACCACTTTATTCTTGAACTCTGGCATAGCCTTTGGTGACGAGATTTCATTCAGTGCTTTGCGGGCAGCTTCTTGGAGCACTTCGGGTGCCACAATGGGTGCGATGATGCTTTGAAGCCGGTGTCCAAGTAGACCGGTATCTGCCTCGCCGTGGGCAGAGTGGAAAATCAAGATGCCTACCCAAGCTTGCAACTTTCCTTGTGTTTTTCTATCACGTATTTCCATTTATCTGCCTACGTACTAAAATAACAACCGGGCATGCAGATACACTTGTCCACTCATTTCGTAGCCCAAGGCGGTAAACTGCTAATCCCAGGTTGCCGCCGTTTTTATGGCGTCTTTTGAGTTTATGGCTTCGTGACCTCATGTAAAGCCCAGAGTCCAGCCAAGATGAGTAAGAACTGACCCCAGTCAACGTCCTTACCCTGGCTTTTTTGATAGCCGTCCTTTGCCTTTGCCAGCAATTCAAGTTCGGCAGGCGTAACAGGAATACTAGGTGAGCTTCCTTGGGAGTTGTTGGCTGAGGCCTGCCCATTTGATGACATCTGCGATAACGCCCATAGCCCCCCCACCACCAGGAGAAACTTGCCCCAGTCCAACCGCTGCCCGGTATGTGCCTCATATCTGGCCTTCTCACGACGGAGACGCTCGTACTCCTCTTCGGGTAACCCGATAGTCTTGTATTGCTGTCCCATACCAAGTTCCTTTTATAAAATTATAAATTGGTTTATAGAGCCTGTCAAGCCCCTTTGCCGGATATTTTTTCGGGCAACCTTTGAGAATGAATTTGACCTGTAGCGGGGAGTAACGGAACGCTAAATGGTGCAATGAAGGGGCAAGCCGGGAAAAAATCCAAACTAATCTTGATGTTGAGTTTGTGAGTAGAGTTCGGTGCTTTCCCTTTCGCGCTGTAGTCTTAGACACTCATTTAAGACCTCGGTTGCACTCCCCAAACTTCGCAGAGCCTGCTTCGCGCCGCCATGAAGCAGCTTCATCTCACTGGCCGTGCCTTTCATCGCATCCTCAAACTTTCCCGCACCATCGTTGACCTCGAACATAGCGACATCATCAAAACACACCATATGGCGGAAGCCCTACAGTACCGGCATAAGGAAATAATCTAATACCTAAAAAGTAACTCATAGAATCAATAGAATAACTATTCACTAAACAAAATCAAGGAATATATCTGTGGCAATGGTCATGCCAGCAAGACAGAAGTATCAAGGGTTGTGGTGGCCAAATACCCTGAGCTAAAGGTCTACCTCACTCAGGACAGGGCCTGGAAGGAGAAATATCACCAGAATATGTTTGATGTCGTGGCTCTGGGGATGATGTCTGCAAGACATCATGAGAAAGCCATGACTACCGATTAAAGAAAAAGGTCATCGGCAAGAGGGTAATGAGCATCTGGCTGGATAAGATTCAGGATGCTACCTCTAAGTTTAGAATCTTAGGAAGGATCTTCGGTTTTCTATCCTCACCTCGGAATTTGCGGAGGGAGATCAAGAAAGCAATTCTGAGCTTTCGTCAAACAAGCTCGCATCTTGACAAGGGTCACAAAGATGCTCTAAGATGTCATTAGAGTTGAAGCTGTAGCTTAGGTGACAAAGATGCTGTCAGGATATAATGCAGTAAAGAGACTGGCAAGGGAACGCCCAGATTGGCTCCAGATAGTGGCGGCGTGTTTGCAGGAAGCAAAGGAAACTAAAGGAGAATTTGCCGGAGCTTGGGTTTTGGCAAAAGCCAACAAAATGGGAATAAGATGGTTTCCCAACCTGAGATTGCTAGTAGGCTATGGCATTCTGAAGCATGAGGATACGACTAGAGGCGGAAGGCGAGCCTATTATACGATGCCAGATGCCGAAGGAGTCGAGAAGGCACTGAAAGAGTTTGGGCTTTCTAAAAGCTGAGTAGAGGAGATAAAGCTATGTGGCAAGCAGAATGGAAATTTAACAAATCTATGTTTCAACCGGGAGACAGCGGCAGGATTTCTATCTGGTTAGAAAGTATAGGTATGGCCCCTATTTACGCATCTGAGGTAGGAATTCAATTCGATTGGCAAGGTGACTACTGGCTTCTTTTAAGGGTAACAAATACCTTTTTAGATTCTGGCAAGAAACAGCACATAGGCTCTATTGACTTCGAAATTCCTTGTAACATTGTAGGTAGCCACTATTTCAGACTTGGCGTCAAAAGCGACGAATTGTCGATCCCGGAGTGGACAGATTGGGTGGTGATTAATATCAACATATTTCCCAAACTTAAAGCTTTTGTTTCACGATTAGGCTCTCCTCAAGAGAACGAGAGGACTCGTCCACTTTTAGAGGCGATAGAAGCTTGGGGTTTTGAGTCATATACTTATGATGGCCCTACTACACCTGAGGCTCCCTATGTCATTGCCCAAATGATGAGGGATTGGGCAGATTGCCATATATCAATCGCCACTTCTCAGGGAGTTTACGATTATATTCATAATATAGAGCAGACATCCCCATGGATCCATCGAGAGTTCTTTGGAGCTTTCACTCTAGGGAAACCTTCGATAATCTTCCGGGAAAGAGGTGTTTATTTTGATGGTCTTTTATCTCCAACTATCCCAACAGTAGAGTTTTCAAGTATGGAACAAGCCATTTCTGGTGCTCACATACTCTTACCTCGATTGCGAGAGTCCATATTTGAGCAAAAGAAAGCCAAATCTTCTCCTTGGATATGGGGGTTAATAGGAGGTGTTTTAACCGTCGGTCTTGCTACAGCTCTTGCAGTTAGTTCGAATAAGAGAAAAACAAGGATGAAGGGTAAAAGTAAATAAGTGTTTAGAAAGGATCATTTATGAGATTACATGGGTTTCCTCCTAGACTCGGCAAATGGGATGATTTCCTTCCACACCTACCTAAAGTAGAAGTTTAACCTGAGAGACTGAGAACTAAGAGGCCAGTGTAGGCTTCGAATTAAAAATTCGGTCCAAATCTGAAAAATATACAGGAATGATAGTCACTAAATTTCAAAGTAAACCCTATGAGTAATTTTATAGCAGAACTTAAAAATAACCTTCCAGTCTCAGAGATAGGCGGTAAGGCTTACTCCCTGAGCGTGCTTCTCAAAAATATTTTCAATGTGCCACAGGGATTTGTTGTCACCTCCTCCGCGTTTTTTGATTTTTTAAGGCACAATGATTTGTACGAGGAGATTCATAGGCTGGCTTTAGAGATCGGCCAGGACAATTTCAAAGAAAAAAGTAGACAGGCTAGAGAGGCAATCCTCAAGGGTGAAATGCCGGAGAATATAGCTTCTGAGATAGACCGGTTTCTGAGTAGATTGGGTGCTAAATATGTCTCCGTAAGGTCGTCTGCTGTGAGTGAGGATAGCTTGAAAGCATCGTTTGCGGGTTTATTTGATACATTTCTCAATGTAAAGGCGGAACTACCCTTGGTTTTGAAGAATATAAGGAGGTGCTGGGCATCCCTTTTTAATGAAAGAGCAGTAGCCTATCGAATAAGGAAAGGGATTCCTCATTTAGAAGGCATGGCAGTAATTATTCAAGAGATGATCCCTGCTGAAGTTTCAGGTATCACATTTACTGTTCATCCAGCAAATAAGGAGACTTTGTTGATTGAAGCTGCTTATGGGATTGGGGAGCTAATCGTAGGTGGCAAAGTAGAGCCGGATGGGTACGTAATCGATAGGGAAACGATGGAGTGTGTGGAAAAGAAGATCGGGGAAAAGAATAAAATGAGCGTCTGTAGGAATGGGAAGAGTGAAGTCGAAGAAGTTAGAGATGAGCTTGTAGAAAAGCAAGCCATATCTGATAAGAAAATAGGTGAAGTTGCTCAAATTTCACTAAAGGTCGAGAAGGTTTTTAATTACCCTCAAGATGTTGAGTGGTGCATTTCTGATGGTAAAATATGGTTACTCCAGTCAAGACCAATAACACATCAATAGATTTAGGAAGTTTAGAGATGAGGGCACAAGCACGGGAAAAATCTGCTTCGGATTCTGCAAGGGCTCGTATAGCACTCTTAAATCTTGGAATTGAAAACGAAAGAATACAGGAGCTTACAGAGTATCGTCAAGAAGGCATAAGCATCGATTATCCTGAATTTCCAACCCAGTTAGCATTCATCTCCTCATTTCTGAGGCAGAATGGATATAGGGTAGAGATATTGGATCTAGCACTTTGTAAGTGGCTCAAGGGTGATGGCCAATATGTCAAAGAGCGTCTCTCCTCCTTAAAAGAGTTTGCTCCTGACTTAGTTCTTATGCATTCGAAAGGCTACAATCTGAAAGAGGCTGTGCAGATAGCTTCATCCTTCAATTGTACAAACATAAACCTAAGAAGGTTTGTGTTAATGTCTCATGCTGCTGGGGTACGTCCTTTTGAAACCCTGCAAAGTATAGGGGAATATATACCTGCAATTACCTATGCTGAGACTGAGCCAGTTCTTGAGTTTATTATAGAAAACTCAAGAAGAATGAGTCGAGGAAAGATTTGGGAAGCAGTAAAAATGGCCCCAAATGTTGCTTATCATGCTCCAGAAAATGGAAAGGTGATAGTAAATCATCTGATATACTCAGATTTAAATAAGCTGCCTTTCCCTGACTTTAATATGGAAGGAGCAGAAGAATATCTTGAAATAAATAATTATATTCCCATAGCTTTAAGTCGCGGTTGTCCATATGGTTGCAGACATTGTCCTACCAAAAAGATATATGGACATGAATGGCGGGGGCTTCAGCCAGATAAAGTTCACGATTTATTACATGTGATAAAAACCGCCGTAGGGGGTAGAAATACTACAGTTGCGCTTACTGATAGCAATGTAGTTTATGATTTAAAGTGGTTTAGGGAAATTTGTCGGATGTTTAGTTTAATGGATGTCGCTTGGGACTGTCGACTTCGTCCGGATTGGGTAACTGAGGAGGTAGCTCAGCTTCTAGCTTCTGGTAAATGTGCAAAGGTTATTCTAAGTGCCGATGTGCTATATGATTATGAGCCAGCATTAGCTAGCTTCTTAAGGAAACCACTGACTTTAAACTCTCTCAAAAAAGCTTCTTCAGTTTGCTACGAAACAGGAATACAGGTAGGTATATACTTCATTGTAGATTTGTATAAAGAGCCAGAAAAGGTTTTGCCCAAAATCGCTGAGGACTGTCATGTAAATTCAATTACTTTAAGTTGTCTCCATGACTACGATGGGCTTAATAGTTCTGGAGTTACCTCACAAGCAATGAAAAAAGTTATCGACGTTATGAAGCGAAATGGTACTAAGATAAATATATGCACAGGTTGGGGGGAAACAAGTTGGTAGAAAAAGAAACGCAAGAGACTATAAAAAAAGGTAACGTAAAATTAGTTATTTCTGGTTCCCCTGCATCGGCAGGCGAAGCTGTAGGGGTGGCTCGAATCGCCTTCGATCCCATAGAAGCGGACAAGAAGATGGAAGACGGTGACATACTGGTTACGCCGATGACAAGTCCTGATTACACACTGGCTATACTTAAAGCCTCTGCGATCGTTACAAATTTCGGGGGTATTTTGTGTCATGCCGCTTTAGTATCTAGAGAATTAGGAAAGCCCTGCGTAACGGGAACCAAAAAAGCTACAGAGGTGTTGAAGGACGGTCAAAGAATTTCAGTCAATGGGGACAAGGGCGAAGTGTATATCCTGGAAGGGGAATAAAGAATAAATATGAAGACATTGGCAGAAAAATTAGGTATCAACTTGGAAGCCATAAGGGAGCTGAAACAAAAAAGGGATTTTAAATTTCCAGATTTTACTCGATTTGGAATAGTCAAGACCGAAGGCTCTTCTGAAGAAATTCTTGAGTGGAAAGATAGCTTCATTGAGCCTTTAGATTCTTTTACACTGGAAAATTACTATCAAAATCCGGAATTGTTTTATCAAGACGCGCTGCGAAGGATGAGGGAGCTATTTTTGGGTGTTTGCAGGTTTATGGGGGAATACAGTGAAGGAGTAGTAGAAAAGAAACTCAGTGAAAGGGAGAGAGGAGGGGCTCTTTTAATAGCTCTACACCTGTTTTTTGCTACTTGCGATATTATTTGGAAATACGATAGGCTTCTTGAAACTAGAGACCCGAAGGTTTCTCCTTTGGGGAAAGTCTATCAAGATATTGAAGAAGCTATTAATAAGGTGGCTGAAAAAAGGGGCTATGACAAAGCGTGGGTAGGGAAAACCTCCAATATTTTGTTTTCAAGCCCAGAATATGAGTCTCCTTCTCTTAAGTTATTCTCTGATTGTTTACCTCTGGTGAGGAAGTATCCCCACTTGGAAATCATACTGGAGAGAGACAAAGAGGAAATTCTTTCTGAAATTGAAAATCACCCAGAGCTATACAAGGAGATCGAAAAAGTAGGAAGTAAACATAACTGTGAGCCTTACGGCGTTGTAGATGTTCTTTTAAGTTTGAAATCTAATCCTAAATTAGTTGAAAGCTTTAAAGAGCAGAAAAAGAGCGGTGCTGAGAAAACAGGGAAAGTCCTCAGGGAAATAAGAACCAGCTTATCGCCTCAGGAATTTAAAAAGGTGGAAGAGGCCCGGCGAAAAATAAGATGGTTTATGGATACCCAAGAGATCAATGCAATCATAATCTCGAAAAATAAGACAAGCATGGGGGCTCTTGGTATGTTATTTACAGCAATCGAAGGATACTTTAAACAAAATCTAGATTCTTTCGTTAAGGAAGAGCATAGAAGTGAGATTAAAGAAATCCTATCGTCTTTATTCGAAAAAGACCTAGCTCGTGGCGAGTATTATTTTCTTCCCTCGCTGCGAAAACTTACTTATCAACTAATCAAAATGAATTTTGTGCAAGATGAATACAGGAGAATTTATGAAGAGGAAACGGAGGTTTGGATATAGAAGCTCTCCCTCGGAGGGTACAGATAAGCCGAAGGCCCAGCGGGTAAGGAGACCAAATAGAGTTCCAAAGAAAAACTGACCTTACTGAAAACGCAAGGGACACCGGGGCAGACATTGGTCATAGGCAGAGACAAAGGTGGTAAAATCAGCATAGGGAAAAATACCAAGGTCTGGCGTCGGCTCATAGAGTGAGGGCTGTCTTTAGAGGTGCACCGAATGAGGAATGAAATCAGAATATCTGATGAGACCTCCAGTAAGCAGCGAGATGAACATCCGAGTATCCCCAGTGTTCCTCCTGAACCGCCGCCACCAGAAGCAATGGTCATCCTTTGTGATATGTACCAGTCCCAAAGTGCGCTCATCTCTAAGGAACAAACTCATTTGACAATAGGGGAGCAAGAATGTTCCCTGACTCGAGAAGGCTCTCTTTATCAACTCAATGAAACGCAGGTCGTGCCTCTTCCTTGGTTTGCTAATGTGACGGCCCGAGAACTAAAGTCAGATCGGTCACCCATCATACATGAAGAGAAAGTAGATACAAGTGTAGAGCTAGAGACTCGTGAGAAGTTATACGCTCTTCGCTATAAACTCGAAAAACTTCCGCTACGTGTAAACCACGAGGTAACAATTTCACTCAAAGGAAAAATTCCTATTTGTTTCACCTCACAGGGGTATATGGTGACGTGTCTTCGAGTTATGCCAACACCTAAAACCGTCGTGAAAGTAACTCTAACTCCGGAAGCGGCTACGAGAATCGATCTAGTGGAGCAGTGCGAACTTATGGAACCTGAAAGGGGTGATGAGGTAAAACGATCAAGAGTTCGAAAAGTTGAAAAATACGCTGCTTGTCAAATGGAGAGGGAATCCATAGAAGGAACTAGGTATGAAATTATAATACCTTTCGATCTACCGCCAGATGACTTTCGCTTATTTAGGCAAGAGGGTGGAGCACTACTAAGACTACATTTTCTCGGGCAAAAATTGAACTCTATGGTCCCTTGTAAACAGCGCCTGTGTAGCTGGGAACAGGGATGCCAATTAGATGCAAGAAAGGAACCGGAAATAACCGTGAAAGAAATTGACCTGAGCGAGAGTAAAAACGAGTGGGTCAGGGTTGCCATGGCTCAGCTGGATTACTGTCTTGAAATAACGAGGGACCCTTTGGTTCCATATAAATTAAGAGAAGGCGAGGAGATAAAAAAGAAGGTTTTTAGCGCAGTCGACATAGCTCTAAAAGAGGAAGCAAACATAATTTGTTTCCCTGAATTCTGCTGCGATAAGTCTTGGGTCGGAGAAATCAAAGAAATATCCAAGGACAAAGATATAATTGCCATCTGTGGTACTTACTACGAGAACGCTTACAATAAATGTCCCATAGTAATAAACGGGGAGGACTTTATTTACCGAAAGATCTCACCCTCCCCTCTAGAAAAATCGTTCTTGAGACGAGGTAATCATGTTTATGCTTTTAACACCAAGTATGGGGCATTCTCAGTATTAGTTTGTTCGGATATAAATTCCTTTTCTCAGCTACGCACTCAACTTAGAAAAGTGAAATACCTAATTAACCCGTGTTATGACCCGAACGTTTTGAGAGCGCAACAAATGGCTAATAGTTGTGCATTGGATTACGGAGCTTTCGTGGTTCAAGTAAATAGGAAGGAATATGTGGAGAGGAAGGGCGATGGAAAAACTATTCTGGAATATGGCAAGTCTTGTATTATAGCGAAAGAAAATGATAGATTTCTTGAATTACTTATGGACAGTGGCAACAAGCCAAAAGATGATATCAGGTATAAACTTTGCGAGGCACAAGGTGAGGCTCTAATCGTAGCAAATGTGTCCATGGAAAACCCAGAGAGCCCAATCAGACTTGATTATGGAGGTAGAACAGCAAACGTTAAGAAATATAGGTGGGAGGAAGAAAATTGGAAGGAGATTTGAAGTTTTCCGCCTCCCCAGCAGTAAAGAGGTTGAAGATGACTATCGTTACAAAAGAAGAGGTAACTGATAGCCGGTCGGCCTTAATCGGGCATGGTCAGGGAAGGGTTAAGGAGATTTTCGGGAACACAGATAACTTCACTACCCAAACCAAGGCTCGCAACATCAAGAAGCGGAGAAAAAGATTGCCCCGCAGATAATCCGGGGGCCGATGGCTAAACAAAACCGAGGATTGTTCAGCGTCGATCGAGTGCATGCACTTATTCCACCCTCTTGCTCAAGAGTAGAAATGTGTGCGGTTCACTACCTTTTGCCGATGAAAGAGACTTGCCCCCTGTGCAGTGAATCAAGCTTCGTTTGGCTTGGCGGACGATATCAGATCAAGTATTCCTGACTTCTTCAACTCGCTGACGCTGTCCTGATAGAACGCCATAAGTGCGCCTATCTGGTCTTCCTTACTCAGAAAATCAGTCAGCGGCTTACTCGTCAAGAGAATCTGGTAGCCGACGTTCTGCCGACCAAAAGCGCTGCCTGCTTTTGCATACGCCTCCGATTCAACTACTTGATTTCGGATGGTGTTTTGGGGAGGTATCTCGAGGAAGACCATCGCTCGTGGCCCGCTCTCCCACGGGAACTTGAAGTGGTATATTTCATCGGAGAACCAAAGACCGACAAACACTCCGACCTTGCTGGGGCCTCGCCACTTATAGAACACACCATCGCGGTCCCACAATAAGTGCTCGTCACTCCCCTTAAAGCCCTCAATCCTAATTCTCGTCCTGATCAACTCCCTGTGTTGCCTTAGCATCTCGGTTAACTCAGTCAATCGAGACATGTCGGCTAAATCCTTCAGTGTAAAGCCTTGAAATCCAGCCATGTTCTCCTCCTTAAGAAATCGAGTGTACTGCTCTAGCAGATACTTCTCAGTGGTGTCGCCTTTGAGCTTGAGATAATACTGGTTTGTTATCCTGTAAAGCTCGTGCCATCTGATATTGTGTGTATCCGCCTTGTAATAGCGGTGCTTAGCATGCATTATCCTCGGTGTATGCTGTGTAAGTGTGAATATCGAAATCTCCTTTCCCTCAGGCAGTCCTATGCAGTCTTCGTATTTTTGAATTTGATCGTAGATATCCTCATCAATTTCATTATGCGCCTGGTAAACGTTGATTCCAGCGCCGACCTTGACTTCGATCATGATAAAGCGTTCACTATCCTCGATCACTAAATCAAGGATTGCTCTGCCAAAGCGTTTCGTCTGATAACATTGCTGGGTCTTGATAGTGACTTCTTCCGCTATAGGTATTCGGAACAGCTCATTTAGCAGGTGATGCCTGTATGCCGGCAACTCATATAGAAGATTAGCCAACAATTCCGTAGCGTAATTTTCGTCTTGGGATATCATGGTTCCCACGTATTTTTTGAGCCTGGTGAACAAACTCCTCGCCATGGTGCAAAGAAAGTATAGGCTTGCGGAGAGACTGAATCAACAGTTAACCGGTTAGATAGAGTATTGGAGGCATATCCACCGCGAAGATACCTAGACAAATGAGTTTTTGTGAAGTCGAAAGTTCTCTGAACTCCCTTTGATCCCGACTATACAAGACATCTTAGGTTTGTAGTCTGACACTTAGGCAAAATGGCCATTGAATCACAACAGTAGCGACTACTCTTCTATTGTCTGACTGTATAATTTTATTGAACGGCGGTAGATGAGATCTGCAAAATTGGCTTCCTCACTTATCCTTTGGTTCAATCTGTCAATACTCCTGTTGTATGCATTGTATAGTTTGTCGATATGTATCACAACGTTTCTGTGACGGGATTCCGGGAGCATATGTTCATAACCTCTTTCTTCAGAAGAATGTCCAGTTGCATAGCTCAAGTACCTGGCCCTGCCTGAACGAGAAATTTCAGATTGCGCTGTGTTGGAATGTAGAAGACCACATCTCGCGCTATACAATTCCTCCGAACTACATCTAAGTCCAGAATCAGGCAGAAGATACTTGTCTACAAAGTCCATAAAGTCTTTTTTCTTAACGTTTGGTCTATCATGCACTCGGCTTAGCCATGCGAGATTGTCAATTCCTGAGTAAATCAATTTAACCGCAGAGAGCCAATACTGATTTTGCAAACAGATGCCAGGCGCTTTTCTAAGTTCATATATGTTTTGCCAGTAAGCTACGTCACCAACATCGGATGTCCTTGTACCCGGCAATATACCCAGCCCGACCGGCTCATTAACCCATTCTTTATTTGTGTCTCCCATCTTTATTTCTATCCCCTTGGTGGCCGAGAATAAACACCTCAAGCTGTATCGCCCACGCAAGTCAATTATGAGATAGAGAACCAACCAATGTCAAAGCTGGCTAACACCCACTCATAAAGCTGAGGAGACACAACTCCCCTTAATGTGGTGAGCTGCCCAACTTCCATTAAGCGCGACATGGCCTGGGTCGAAGTAAGTTGCTCTAACAGCATAGAGCTTGTATGCTAATATAAACGAGGGTAGAGGCAGAAGCAGGCATGGAGTTCAGAAATACTACACTTTATGAAAAACTCAGGGGATGCATGACGGATGCATGTAAAGATTCACTGTCTTGGCGGCCTCATACTACCAAGTACAAGACGCTGATAGAGTCAATTCTTGCCGAAGAGATAGTACGCAGGAATATAAAGTGGTGGGCACCTAATAGACCAGTGGCTGATGAGGCAGTAGCGTGGCTGACACATTTCTTTGAAGGATATCAGGAGGAGACCCAGAGTGGTTTGGTCTGGAACGCCGAGGCGTTTGACCGCGTGTTCTCAAGGCTAGAAGATTTCCTATATCAAGACTCCTATGGAAGCCACTTTGTTAGCCCACTGAAGCCTTTCTCCGGCGGCTCATCTGCCTTGGTTGAACTTGAAACAGGTGTTTGTATCCGAAAGCCGGACAACTTCCTTTCCAATATTTTGAGAAATCAAGAATTGAACATTGGGTACTCTCCAGGTATGGCAGATTGGGTCGTAGACGTTGTCATTGAGCAACCGAAGTTAGTGGAAAGGGAGCTTGGGGATACCTACGCGACCCAAGCCAGCAAAAAGTTGCGCATGGTGCTGCAATCACTGCGCCTGCTACATCAGGGAAAGGTGTTTGTTGGTCCCCTCTATTATCTTATTTATCCAGATTTCGCTGGGTTCAGGCACAACATAGGAGCCTTAATGGATACTGGCTTGACGACATTGCCACTAGTAACACACCTCGTTCACTTTACATTAGCCCCCTATCAGCTTGCCGAAGGGGAACTAGAGGAATTGAAGACCATATATAGGTTAGTGGCAGAGGAAACTAGCCAGTATCCAGACTCCTTTTCGTTGGTATTGAGCAGATTTCATGACTATTTTAGCCGGACAAGTGAACTTGACGGGCTTCTGGATTTGGTGATTGCTTTGGAGGCCCTGTTTGCAGGGGGAGACCAAGAAATCGGGTATAGCTTAGCCCTCCGGTGTTCGTACTTCTTAGAAGCAGACATCGAGAAGCGGAAGGCTTCCTTTAGCCGGCTAAGAGACATATATGACCTTAGAAGCTCTATTGTCCACGGACGGCCCGGTCCACCAAAGAAATGGCGAAAATTGCGGGGAGAAGACTATGACATGGCTTTGGTGTCAATTGTTGCCGATGCAGAGGAGTATGTTCGACAAGCAATTCGTAAGGTCATAGTCGACAAACATCTGGATAAATTCCAGAACTTAAAACACTGGAGTAAATTCCTAGACGACCTGATTTTAAAAGGGAGTACCTAACGCTCAGACTTGATTTTGCGGATTAGTTACAATCGCTGTGTCATGTACAGCTTCAGGTGATTCACCTAATGCGGAAGTCCGTTGACCTTGTAGAGAGCAGCCAACAATTAAGCCCATATAAACAATAGTCAGTATTGTTACCACAACGGGAGGAAGGTTCTGCACTAATCCGCACGATTAATGCAATTGTTCACGGTACGTATTTATAAGCTTGTTCAATGAGCTCCATTGCATAATCTAGTTGGTCCGATTTATTAACTTCGAATTTTGTATTTAACTTGCCATACGCCCATTCTTTAGGCAGGGGAGAAGTCCATCCTTTAGGATCATTTATGATACTATCACCCATTTTTATGAAAATGAGTAAGCGATTATTTTTGGATTGCGGTGTGATAGTGACGAAAGTGGAAGATTTCCTATAATCAATATACCATCCCCCAATTACTTCGCGAACATCGCCACCTAGCTTAAGGATCCTATCTCTTAATGAATAGAACGCTTTCGTAAGCTCGGGAGAAACTCTTTCAATAATGCTCTCAACAGTTCTTACTTCTTCAGTCTGCTCCGCTTCTTCAATGTCGCTCCTAGAGGACCTTATGGTTTTTGGTGGTGTAACGTCATCAATATTAATGAGGTTTCCATAATAAGAATATCTTTTTAGTTCTACAGAGGCCTGTATCATGTCTATGGCAGATAGCTCCCTAATATCAAATTCTTTAGCTATCACAATCAAGCGCGGCTCCGAAGACCAATTAACATCGGTTGGCCCAAGCTTTTCCTTGACCAACAATTCAAATGCTCTACGATTTTCCTTCATTCGGACCCATCTAAGATAAAATAAACCTTGTATTATTGCTCCAGGGTCACTTTTCCATTTGTATTCAATGACCACAGGGACATTTTGTTCGTCAATACCTAGAGCGTCTAATCTTCCATTTGGTATGGGATATTGACTTTCAATAAGCCTTACACCTGTGATATCTTCCAGATTTTCATCAATCATTTTTTGAAGGTGTGCCTCACTATGAAACTCGATGGGCTGTATAGGGGAAACCTTTTCATCGTCGATTTTGTATAGTGCCATTTACTTCACCTCGTAGACTTTGAGAACTTCGTCACCGTAGTGGTTGATGACTTTGATGGCGATCTTGCCAGTCTTAGGCGGGTCAAAGGGGCGGCTGACTGTGGAATAGAGTGATGACCATGCTGCCTCGTCAATTTCTGCTCTTAACGCTCTCTTCAGCTTCTCATAGGGTTCTTCGGCGCCAGTGAAATAAGCATGGCGGACGAAGAAGCTTTCCTCGTTATAGTCGGTGTCAATAAACCAGCAGGCGATATCGTCAGTGGAGCTGTTCCTTACTTGGCCGGTAGTTGGGTCGTAAATATCCACGCCCTTTATTTTCACGACTATCTTGCCGTCTTTTTGTTTCCTGATATCGACATCCGGCTCGCCGAAGACCATAAATAGATTACCGGCCCCGGTTGATTTCAATTGATCGTTAGTCAGGTACAAGGATGTATCTAACTTGATCATGAGTACAGTCAGTCTTCCATACCGCTTGGCTTCTTCCCATACGTGGGCATCAAAGGCAAAGCCGCATACTATTAGCAGGTCAAAACCGACTCCCTTGACTGCTTCCTTTGCCCCTTCTTTGACCAATTCAGCGCCCACGGTACCATATTCCGGCCCGATGCAGATTGCCACCCGCCGTGTAGTGCCGTCTTTTTCAGTGTATTCGCCTTCGGCATGGAGCCATTCACCGGCATAAGGGTCAAGGCGGTCAAACTTGAGACGTTCGTTCTTGACGGTGTTCTGCACACCTGCTTTTTTAAGGTTGTCCAGAATCATAGTCTCGAACTGACCTATCCCGGCTTCTTTCTGTGCCTCGGTCTCCGCAGCAGGCCGCTCCTCACCCACGCTCATGACACGGTGTGGTGAGAGGCTCTCCACGGTGAAGGGCCCGGTGACGCGGATGCGTCTATTATCCTCATAGGGCTGGTCATAAAGGGTCTCCGTCTCGGTGTAGCGGGCGATAGCCTTGTCAAGTTCTTCTCTAGTCATGCCCTCCTTGATATCTGGGTTGTTGGCGATTGATTTGAGGGTGATGTGCGGCACCCGCTTGTAGACGAAGCCTTTCCTGATGTCTCCTGCGGTCTTGTACTCAGGCGGTGTCCGGCCGGTAAGTTCTGTTTCTTTCTTAACGCCTTCAAGGGAATCGGCCAGCAGGTAGTAATGGAAACGGGCAGCCATGAGGCGGGTGCGTGCCAGCGCCAGCGCTACCCGGCTGGTATCTATTGTTATCCAGCGCCGTCCCCACTGCTCCGCCACATAAGCGGTGGTGCCGCTGCCGCAGGTGGGGTCAAGCACTAGGTCACCGGGGTCGGTAGTCATAAGAAGACAACGCTCTACTACCCTCGTTGCGGTCTGAACCACATAAATCTTTTCTTGCTCTCGCGCAAAACCTCCTATTTGGGTATCTTCCCATACATTGTCCAACGTCGTATAGGGAAAGTCACTTGCGTACCTCTTGTACAAGACCCTTGAACTCTTAGGGAATAATCTATCAGCAACAGCTAATCGTGTAAGTCCTTCCGGATTAGTGGTTTTCCAGGTGCATCCAGGTGTAGGAAAGTATTTCTTGCCCTTGTAGTCAAATGACTGAGCATTGGCACCCGCACTCGGGCCTGAAAGGTCGTCAATTGCAAATCTTCTGTTTAAGGGATGACTAGTATTCAGTAATTCGTCCCTTGATAGCTTCTTAAACGACCCGCCAGGTAATTCTAGGTGGTCAAATCTTGAAATTATCTCGCTGCTCTTCTCAAGATAAACTTTGCGAGCCTTAAGCTGTAACCGGTCCTTTGCATACCAGAGAAGAAAATCGCAAGATCCTGCAATAGCCTCCGCTCCAGGGAAGCCACTCGTTTTTTTGAACACAATCACGGCAACGAAGTTGTCACTACCTAATATTTCATCTAAGATACACCGAACTAAATGCAAATTTTGGTCACCTATCTGGACAAAGATGCTGCCTGTTTCCGTCAGCAATTCTCTGGCTACTACCAGCCTGTCACGCAGATAGGCAAGATAGGAGTGTATACCCAGCTTCCAGGTATCCCGGAACGCCTTTATTTGCTCCGGCTGTCGGGTAGCATCTCCGGCGCTGCCATCTTTCACGTCCCGTTTGCGAGTGCTCACCTGCCAGTTGGAGCCAAATTTGATGCCGTAGGGGGGGTCGATATAAATCATCTGGACTTTGCCCTTAAGGCCTTCCTTCTCAGCCAAGGAAGTCATCACCAGCAGGGAATCGCCCAGTATCATGCGGTTTGTCCAGTTCTGCTCATGTTGATAGAACTCAATCAGGTCTTCAAATTGGATGCCATTGAAGTCAGCAAATAGCTGCATTTGTAGCTCGGGCTTTTCCTTTTTGACTTGAGCACGAATATCCTCGATGATGTACTTTGGGTGAATCTTCTCTTGGATATAGACTGGTACCGCCGGCACCTCCAGATCTTTGGAGTCTTGCTCGTCTTTGCCCTTCCAAACCAATTGTGGGTCAAGGGAGGGGTCACGGGGGTAGAGAATTGTTTTCGGTTTAGCCTCGTCCTCAGCCACAAAGTCGCGCAGTTCTTCGGTAGGGATATTAGTGCGCCGATCCTTGTGCCGAAGTGCTTCTATGTCTACGGATTTAATTGACTTGCCTTTAGCCATAGGTTTCTCCTTTAGTGATGGTATTCAGCTTGTATAGCCCTTTACGAATGTGGATGAACAATTCGGAGTTATTACCAGGATTACCTACACGGTGTTTGGGGAGGAACGTCCCGGCCCAATTGATTCCAAGAGCAGCATTAACTTGGGTGGGTGTAAATTCAGCCGGAAGTTTACCTGTGCGTACTGCCTCACGTATATTCTTTATCGTTTTTCGTTCCATTGAGGTTTTGCCATCCGTTTTAATACTTTACCTGCGTTGTGCACGTCGGCACACCCGACCATCATTACATGTGATGCTCTAGGGCTACGGGAAGGACTCATCTTCGATTTAAACCATGAAGGAGCTACTTCATAGAGGGTGAAATCATTATCACTATCTTGAAGAGCTGCAATTATAGCTTCAATCCTGTCTATAGTGGCAGGGGTAGCGCCTATCTGTGGGACACCGTAATGAGCAGATTTTATTAGAATTCTTCGGTCATTCCATATAGCTTCATTGCTCCTGTCTGAGTTTACCATGTTGCTCCTAGTTCTTCCGCTACTTTTTGAGCCATAAAATGACCCCATCTTCGAGCTCTGTTTCCACTCTCACGGTCTTGCGGCATTATTTGCCTCCTACTACAAAAGATCGAACGGTATTTCGGGCGTCCCAGGGGTCAGCTATCTCAAGGAATGCCCATCTGCCGAAACCGCCGTGGTTATTTACGGCTGGCACCCAGAGGTTTCGGGCTGTGGATACCTTGGCAGCTTTATCCCTTTTCTTCTCACCAGTAACTTCAATTATCAGGTTTAACAAGTCTTCCTTACCATCATTCAGGCGAACTATGAAGTCTGGCATGTAATTCCTGTCCTCACCTTCAAAGGTGTAGGGTATGGTGAAGCCGAGGTTATGGTTTTTCACATAACAAACAACTTCACTCATCTCTTCCAGAACCTGCGCCATCTTCTGCTCCCACGACTCAGTATCGGCTACGACGTGGGAGATATGGCATTTATTTGGGTTGGTTGGGTAGACTGGTCGAGTGGTATCAAAATCTACATATCGGGTAGAACCTATATAGTCATACGGTCTTAGGATGGGTTTCAAGTACTTAGGTCCTTCCTGGGAAGCGACGATGGCGTTGTAAATACGGTCGGCGGCATCGTGAGCAAATTCTATGAGTAGGAGAAGCTGAGGGAAAGTGTTATCCTTCAAGGTTACACACTCCTGGAGCCACTGCCTGGCGATGCCGACCAGCTGTGGGAATAACCAGGGTTTAGCATTGCCGTCGTCGTCACAGAAATATTTGTCCAGAGTCAATTTGGCAAGACGGAAGGCAACTTCCTGCTCCCTGCGGTTCTTCAGGCTATGCAGGGTATGTAGACTGGGTTCACCCACAATAGGAGCGTTCTCCGTCTTCGTCGGGATGTCCGCCGTGGAGAGCGACATCTTAGAATCCTGGGTAAAATTCGCCGTCAATCTTTCTTTGGGCAAGTCATAGCGGTAACCGATGAGGCGTGGAAATGTAATCTCGCAGGCAATGCGTTCCTCCAGAGCACGAACTCTGGTAGGTATCGGTCCTGGTTTTGGGTCAGTAGCTGAGCCAGAACAAGGTATGAATGAGAATGGCACACCGTAAACTTCAGCATACTGCGGGTCAAAGAAACCATTTTGATTGGGGACATAGCCCACACGGCGTAGCCCGCGTCCCACCACCTGCTCACAGAGTAGCTGGGTGCCAAAAGCGCGCACTCCCATGATATGAGTAACCGTATTGGCGTCCCATCCTTCAGTAAGCATGGAGACAGATACCACGCATTTAACATTCTCTCCCAGCTTCCCCGGCTTGCCTACCGTATTCATCACCTCACGTAAGAGGTCTTCATCAGTTAGCTTGCTAGCATCACGCCCTGGAAAGCGGATGGAGTATTCTCTTTTGAACTCTTCAATTGCCAGGGCAGCCATCTTCTTGAATTCCTTGCTCATGGCTTCGCCCGATTCAAGCTGCTCGCTATCAATCAGAATAGTATTGGGTACAGATAGCCAATTGCCACTATCATCGGAATTGCGGAAAACGGGCAGGTTGCCAGGCACTATGGTGGCTGAATCATCAGGTACTTTCTTCTCCCAGCCCGAAATCCAGTCATAGACCAACTTGGAAACATTGGTGTTATTACAGACAACAATGAACACCGGAGGGGTTAGCCCCCTTGCCCTAGCTTCGGTGTTCTTTTCCCACTGGCGGTAATACTTCTCGTAGTTCCCATAGAGACTATAGAGAGCACCCTCCAGTTCTTTGGGGAGTTTTGGCTCTCCACCACTTTCGTCTCTGGTACCACGCCCTTTCTTAGGTAAGTGGTCCCTGATATGAATCCAGATGTTGCGGTAGGTTGGCAGTTCCCCTCGCATTGAGTCATCAGCAATCGGCACACGCGGGACTTTAACAATTCCACACTCGATAGCATCAATGAGTGAGAAATCCGAGACCACCCAGGGGAACAATGTGGCTTCCGGATACCCTGAGCCACGCAGGAAGAATGGAGTGGCGGACAGGTCGTATATCACCTTGATGCCAATCTTCTTTTTTACCGCTTCTAGTCCCGATATCCAGACCCGGGCTTCCTCCTCTCGTTTCTCAGCCTCTTTTCGCTCGTCTCCAACCAGTTTGACTTCCTCACCACCGACCCGACGTCGGTAACAATGGTGGGCTTCATCGTTGATGACAATGATGTTCTTTTTGTTCCCTAGTTCACGACAAGCCCGGCGCACCATCTGCTCCGGTGTTTCTGTGAGCGAGCTATCCTGCCCTTTGGCCAGTATATCCTTGGTTAACTTGCCAGCGCTTACCAGTTCGCGAGGCTTAAACGCGTGGAAGTTTGTGATGATGATTTTCGCTTTCCCCAAATCCTCCATCCATTCAGCGGGTAGGATGTCCCTCTGATGATAGTAGTTTTGAGGGTCACTTGGCAGCAGGACACGCAACCGATCGCGGATGGTAATTCCCGGCGTGACAATGAGGAATGCGTCAGAAAAACGAGCATCCTGGATGTTCGCCTGCTTGTTCAATACATGCCAAGCAATAAGCATAGCCATAACGACGGTCTTACCACTGCCTGTTGCCATCTTGAAAGCGATGCGGTAGAGCTCCGGATTCGCATCATCGCTGAATTGCCTGAGACTGTTCTCAATCCAGGAATCGCCATACTTATTGGCTACCTCAGTTAAGTAAATAGCTGTTTCGGCAGCTTCAATCTGACAAAAGAACAGCTTTCTTTCTCGCTCGGGATTGGTCCAGTATTCCAAAAGACGGCGGGTCGTCTTGGTGATTCCTTCATAGTTTCCTTTCCGCCATAAAGAAACTCTACTGCGGATACGGTTGATAAAAACATTTTCTTCAATACGGTCTCTAGTCCACTCGGTGTCAAATGCCAGTTGGGCAGCCTTGCCTTTCTTCTTTGGTTTGGCGATGGGGATAAAATATGAGCTTACCCGGCGGGATTCTATGATTTCGTCTGTGATGCCTTCGTCAGAGAACCGGAAATGTCGCGTTGGCTCTTGAAACGGGGAATTCAGGATGGGATTTTCTATAATGACTGGCGGCATGTGCCCTATCTCACCTCCTACATAACGACCTAGTGCTGCGCCAAGTATGTTACCGATTATATGCTACTATTTCGTTTGCAAATAGTCAATGCGCATGCACGTAACTTCAGAGTATCATTGCTCTTGAGGCGGAGTTGAGTGAACTGGGAAAGCATGACTTACTAAACAACACAATTCGTCACCTTGTTGATTGCCTCTGAAAGTAATAAAAACTAACATTTATTCACTTATCTTAATTCTATTGTTTACTTCTATTCTCTCACATAGCTCTTTTTATTGAATGAGCATTGCTATATAATTTGATTGATTAACTTTATAGTAATAGTATCTACTCAAACAAATGAGCAGTGTAAACCGAGAAAACAAAACTGAATTCGGCTTTCAATGGCATATTACTGACAGATGTAATCTCAGGTGTACCCACTGCTATCAAGAGGACTATTCAGGTTCCAATGAACTAGGCCTTGATGGACTTAAGCAGGTTGCTGATGAAATCATTAGAACCCTATCTAAATGGGATAAAAGAGGTGATATTGCAATAACCGGGGGTGAGCCCCTGTTAAAGAAGGAAATGTTTCCCCTGATACACTATCTTGAATCAGCTGATGAGATTTCTTCTTTAGACATCCTCTCTAACGGAACTTTGATAAACGATAAAATCTTGGCTCAGATACAAGAATTAACAAAGTTAAGATGTGTTCAATTATCGCTGGAAGGAGCCTCTCCTGAATCCAATGATGCTATTCGTGGGAAAGGTACGTTCCAAAAAGTTATAAAAGCCATACGCTTACTGAGAGGCGGGGGTATAAGCGTTAATATAATGTTCACCTTGCAGCGAAGGAACGTAGGGGATATTCCTTCACTTATTGACCTGGCTGTGGCGGAAGGGATAAGTGCTCTAACGATAGAGAGATTTGTGCCCACTGGCTCAGGGGCTAAGATTCGTGAAGAACTACTTTCACCACAAGAAATAAATAGAGTGTTTGATTACATTTCTGAGCGGGCCGAGCAGGAAATTAATAGAGGTGGATTAACCTCCATCTCACGCTCCCGGCCATTATGGGTAATGTGTAATAGCAATAAAGTCTTTCCCGATATTGCACTGTCTAATAAAGATACTGCCGGTGGCATTTGCTCAATCGGGCTTGACGGACTTTGCATATTACCTGACGCCACCATCTTGCCATGTAGAAGGTTACCTATTCCGATTGGTAACTTAAAAAATGATTCCCTCCTTAAGATATGGCATACATCTGATCTTCTTTGGGAAATTGCAGATAAGCGTAACCTAAAAGGCAAGTGTAACTCATGTGAATTTATTACTCGATGTAGCGGTTGCAGGGCAATGGCATATGCTTGCACTGGGGATTACCTAGAAGCAGACCCGCAATGCTGGAAACAAGAAACTAACAGTAGAGGGAGGCAATACAATGGAGAAAGTCGAGAACTCGAGAAGACCAAAATTTCGTGAAATCAGTGAACTAACTACTGAGCAGCTAAACGACCCCGACTTCAGGCTAAAACAGTTAGTAAAAATGAACAAAGATAAGCTCCCCATTACTTGTAGCAAATGTCATCACTGTCGACGGCGATGAGTGAGAATCCATTGTTTAGGGCAGATATATGTATTGGACTACTAAGAAATTATAAAGAACCTTGTGTACACTAAGTTGGAGTAATTAGATGTTATTGCAGTCTCAATCTCCAAATTTTAGCGACATGACCTCCTGGTTACGTGCTGATTTTGAAAAAGACAAATATACCGTTTCAGATATGTGCGATAGATTTCCGTACCTTCCTGTTGACCTTTTTTGCACAAGAGATACAGAAAAGGGAAGCGAATATTGGTTCGTACTCGTTGCTTCGATTGATGACATTTCAGATTATTTTCAGCAGAAATTACTTTTTTATCAATATTATATATCACTTGAATATGAACCGTCAGAATATAAAATTGTTTTGGCAGTGCCCGAAACCGCTAAGGTAGAAAAGACTCCGTATTATGCCGAGAAAGAAGAAAAAGAGGAGGATTTTTACGAGGTGAACGGATTCGGGCTATGGACGATTAGCAGTGACGGCAAGATTGATAAGAAGACTTATCCTGCCATAACCCTCAGTGACAAAATCGCTAAAGACTATCGAACCCTTATGGAGAAGGGAAAATTGAAGAAAGGAAAACCGGTAATCCATCCCGAGGAGTTTGCCGATAGATACATTCATTTTGCAGTAAAGGGAATTGTGGAACATTCTAACATCAAATTTGAGGAGAGTTACATTGACTCAAAACTACTCGAAAAGGTATTAAAACTTAAGAACGTCAGCTATAAAGACAGTCTCTATGAATTGGTAGATGAGCATCTGAGTATGAAGAGCAAAACTGACTTCGACTTTTGCACTGATACATTCAACAAACTTTGGTTAGAGAATTTGAATGATGAAATATACCCCGACGAACATAAAAGATTGGAGACTTTATTAGTAGAGTTATATCCAAAATACCGCGACCACTACATTCATCAGCTTCAAGTTTTCTTGCTTGGCCTATTAATAATCGACTTAATCAATGGGAACAAGATGAAATCCCAAAATGGTTTCCCAGACTTGGCGTGGCTTTTGGCAGCTTCTTTTCATGATTTCGCTTATCCGATTCAAAAATATGACGATTATGTTTGTCGTTTCGCAAACAGATGTTTAGGTACTACTGCCAAATGGTCTTTTCTTGGTTTGAAAAGTGATTACTACGAACAGAGTTTCTCTTCAAATATTGAACATATTCTATCTTCACTCATGGAATGTTTCCCTGCTGAAGATTTCAAAGGGCAAATTGGAACGAACAACTTCAATAAGATAAGACAGTTCTTTCATCATGAGATCACTGAATTAAAGAACCATGGGCTAGTAGCGAGTCTAGGATTAATAAAGAAATTTGAAAATAACCCAAAGACTGATTTCAGTAGCGTCGTTTTACCCGCCGCTGTAGCGATAGCTCTGCATGACGAGGAAATATGTCAAAACCTTCACGGAGTTAAGAGCAATGAAGTCCCAAAATGTGTTTCGCTCGTTCAAGAGCTTGCTCCGTTGCATGAGCTTAGCTTCAAGATACACCCCTTAGCGTTCCTACTGATTTTGTGCGACAATATTCAAGACTGGGGGCGTCACTATAAGGATGCAAAACTCGAAAAGCAGCTAAAAGATGCGAATATTCGATTAAAAGACATCTTTCTTAACTCAGATACACTTACTATTCAACTACTATTCAGCGAGACCCGAGAAAGCCTCAAATTCATGGCCCGCAAACAGGAGAGTCTCGAGACAATTGAGGAACTACTAACCTCCCCGGATATTCGATTCGTGATTGAGTACTGGAACAGAGCAAAGAATGTGCCGACATCTTACAGATTCCAAGTAGGTGGCAAGGAAGAAGCCACCATAAGTAACTAATCGAACTGAATTTCCATTGTCATGGACATACTGCCGAAGACATGGTAACAAAGTGACAGCAAAATCATGTACAAATGTCTTCCCGTTTCTTGGACGGTTCAAATTTACCACATAGCTCAACATTCCACAGATAATAGTAACTCTAGGTCATATGCTCTTACAAGGAATGTTATATCTAATTGTTGTTGCACAATAAGCCAAAGTGTGTAGGGAAGACTGGCAGTCTTCAAATGGAAACCTCGTCTTCTCCAAATCCGCTGGCTGGGCTAGTGAAACCCAGACAGCCATTGCCTAATCTTCAGGCTCAGCCAAGTCTACGTACTTATCACCAAGAAACAGGTCTATGCTAACCCGATGCGGGTTAGACAATCCCCTTTTACCCTTATATACCCGAAAAGTATGCTTAGACCCATTAGCCAGTTCTAGTCTCTCAAAGTCGTCGGTTGGCGTACGAACTGCAAAGGCTTGAGCTTTAGCAACCCCTGTTTGCAGCCTCGCTATCTGTTCAGTCACCTGTTCCAATCTGCTACTCAATTGTGGTATTAAACTCAGACCGTCATGTCCATGAGTCGCTAACTTCGCTCTAACCGCACTCAGGTTTTCACTCAAGTCTTGAATCATCGTTTGAGCCTTATCAATTCTGGACTCCACAGCGGTAAAGTCATGATTAAACGCATCACGATATCTATTCAGGACGGCAGCAAGGTTGTTTAGTTCTAGCTCAAATTTCTCTTTCAAGTCTTGAAGTGCCGTAGCTTGCTCCGGCAACTTACTAATCTGTATCAGGTCAACTTGTTCGCTCAGTTTACTGACCGTGTCGCTGAGTTTACTCAGTTGCTCAGTAATACTATTTAGTTTGTTAGTTAGTGGCTCAGTATCGCTGAGTAGGTCATTCCAGTCGGATTCCCTTAGTCCAGTAGCTCGTTCGAGCTGCTGGAGCCTGTCCTCCAGTAAACTCACTTGCTGCTCAGTAGCTAGTCGAGCAACTGGCTGCTGAGTATTACTGCCAGTAATGCCATGAATGAAGGTTTTATGACCTCTCAGTGCCTGCGCAGTCTTAACTTGTTTGCCACAAAGTTCGCATGTAACCATTTCAATCTCCTCCTCATCTTATCTTTTACCTCTTTGCTTTAACCAGAGACTAGCCTCGGTCTCTGACTATTTCGTTATTATCCTCACTCCTTATTCATCCAGCCCTCCTTGCTATGAAAAAGAAGGCACCAGCCTATTTATGGGCTTGGTGTTTCAAATATCCTATTAGTGCTGCTGCTACCTCTGGTCGGTGGCCGCTGTTGTCAAGGGCAATCAGCCGGTCGAGTAATTCGGGTAGTATGGTCGCGGGGTCAGATTCGGCAAAATATTCAATTGAAAAGTTACTTAACCGCGTCATCTTCCCTCCATAGATGCTCATACCATTTTCGATGCTCTTCACCGGCAACTTTCCGATACTTCGCTGTGGTATTGAAGCTGGCATGGCCCAGATGCTCCTGAAGCAATCGCAGTGCATCTCCGGAGTCATCCAGTTTCATAGCGTGCACGCTAAAGGCATCTCTAAGGCGATGAGGGCTAACACCTCTTCGCCTACCAGTTTCCGAGTTCACCAAATCTGGAAGGCTGGCTCTTTTCGCACAATCCCTCACTATCTGCCAAGCGCAATGGCGGTTAAGGTTGAAGAGTAACATAGTGCCATCGCCACAGTTTACTTGATTAACTCTGATATAGTCCTCCAGCAGATTAAGCGTCTGCTTATCAATAGGTAGCACTCTAATCCGCCGTTGTTCTTGCAGACGCTTTGCAGTCTCATTAGCTTCTTGACCACACTCAGGGCAGAATTGGTGTCTTCTGCCTAACCGTGCCTTACAATTGGGACATGATAGTCTGATACGCGTCTTGAGATGCAGAATAGTGACAGTACCCCGGCCGAAGTCTATATCACTCACCTTAAGGGCGAGAGCTTCTGATACTCGACAGCCTGAACGAAACAGGAGTCTAATAAGGAGCCTGTCGCGGGAGCAACTGGCAGCTTGTTCCATCAACCCTATGTCCGCAAGTTCCAGATAGGTCTTCATCTTTCACACTCCGGTCAAGTATTCTTCTCACCCCCTATCTATCGAACTCCACCTTGCTCTCTGTTTCCAGAGATTCAAACACCTGCATCGTCGCCAGGTATCTCATGGTCATTTTCATATCGCTGTGCCCCAGGTGAATTTGAAGGCTCTTAGGATTGCCTGTCCGCTTCAGTCTGGCAATAGCCCCACCATGTCTTAACAGGTGGCAGTAAACGCGCCGGTCTATGCCAGCTTTATCGGCACACTCTTTGACAATCTGCCATGCCCTAACCCTAGTAACAGGAAAGAATCTATCGTCTAGTTTTAAGCTGTGCCTCTGAGCATAATCACCCAAGTGGTAGGATAGTTTCTCTGGTATGGCTACCAGCCGGGGCTTGTTACCCTTGCCCTGAACCAGCAGAATATGCCTGCCGTCAACCGTTGCCTTATCCCTCACCCTGAACTTAATGGCCTCGGTCACTCTCAATGCAGCCTGAAACATGGTAAGAATAAGCAACTCGTTACGCTCGCCATTACGCATAGCCCTGGCTGTGTCGGCCAGTCGGTAGACCTCGGACTCGGTGATAAAGGATACCGGCCTGGTGCAGTCGCCTCGTCTAATAGCCTTGATAGCCTTCGGCTTAAAGACAACCAAATCTTTACTGTTAGGTTTTTCGTTAAGATTCTCAGCCATATTTGAATCTTCTGCCATAGCTAATTATCCTTCACCATATCCAGTAACCTTTACAGAAGCACCACCAAAGGTTAACTCGGCAAAGTGGCGAAAACTTATGGTTTTCCAATCCCCCTTTCTTGTTTTAAGGTGAAGATGTATTGCTTTCATTTTCGCCCTTCAGATTTTGCCAGTGTATTGGGAGTTTCTGCACTAAGAACACGGTTTCTACTGGCTGCCCTGACCAGGTTATCGGCCAGCTTTCGCCTGGTCTGCTCGGACAGCTTCCTGGGAGCTAACGGTGGTCTGATTCTCTTCTTTGGCAATTCATACTCCTTGCCACCATAGCCGTTATCCATTGTCGGCTTCAAGCCTAGCTTGCCTTCAAGGTGCTTCTGCCACGCTTTGTTGTAGGTGAAGATATAAGCTATATCCTCGGCTTCGTTGAAATTGATTATGGTTTCTTTCTCGTACCCAGTCAGGTTTCTCGACATCTCAGTTACCACCCTCCGACAGTACCAATCGTGCTTTAATGCCTAAGTGCCCGCCACTCCTCTATGAACTTATGAGCATCGCCACCTTTGCCACACCCAAAGCAGTGCCATAAGCACTTTTCCTTGTTTACGGAAAGGCTCGGCTTGTGGTCATCATGGAAGGGACACAGGCCCATGTACTCCCTACCCACCTTCTTGAGCTTGACTCCAAGCATGTTCAAAAGTTCCACGATGTCGGCATCCTGGGCTCCCGGTGCCTCACCCTTGATTGCTAATGCCTCCACCTCCGATTGCCATAAAATTTGCCAACCTTGCCCCTCTAGTTCCCTAGCTACCTCGCTGATAGGTTTCATCACCGTCGCAGACCCCCAGGTAAGTGGTTCTTTGCTGAAAGCTTTCTTCATAATATCGTCTTCTCCCTCGTTGCAGTCGCTTTGCTGTTTAGATTCATCGCTATCATCCTTCTGGGATAGCCTTTTCAAAAGCTCTTTCGAATGGGTTACCTTGCGTCTGCTATTCAAGGGCTCTTCCTCAGTGCACAAGGCTTCCTCTAGACATTCTCTGATTTCGTCTGCTGTGGGACTGCCAGCAATATCCCCAGCCACTAGTTCGTAGCCTGCCTTATGAGCCTCAGCCCACACCTTCTCAGCTTGGCCTTCTAGCAGAAATAACCAGCTCTCCCCATTAGCCACAATATGGACGTAGGAGGGCTTCCCCAGGCGTCGCAGGAGTTTCGTAGGCTTGTCCCAGGTTGGGAGACGCAATATGAGTTTAAACGACAATGGCTTCAGCTTTTCCAGCCAGTAGCGTTTCAAAAGGGGAGCACATTTGGGGCAATCCCACTTCCAGTCTCGGAGACTTAAAAGATGCTTAATCTTGCCATCTGAGCGGGTCAACACCTTCGTAGCTAAGCCACAAAGCGAGCGGGGGTATGTGGACCTGCCATAGCGGAGGGCAAAGTCACTAGGTACAGCCTGTTGGCTAGATTCATAATGCCTCAGCTTTGCACATGAATCTATTTGACCAAGCTCGAGCGATTCCTGCAGGTCGACCTCTGGGAGAGTGCCACTCGGAGCAACCTCAAACGTGTAGCGGGTGCCGTTGGGGTGGATGGAGGGTGGAGCTACCACGTAGGAACCTAGGCACTTGACCTCTACCCCGTCGAGCCGTTGCGAAGCGACTGGTTTCTTGGGCTTTACCCACAGGTGATAGCCTCGCCCTGTCTTCAGCCTCGGCCATGAACTAGCCTGGGGATGGGCTTGGAGAAAGCTGTAAAAAGCATCTGATGGCTCAAAGTCTAGGGCGGCCAGTTCGGGGCCGCAACGCACCCCCCAGTTGATGCCAGCCTTAGCCGCCCATCTCTCCAGTTCTTCAGGGGTAGGCTTCCAGCCATCGCCCCATTTAACGAGGGGCTCCTTCCTGCGAGGCTTTAGAGGAATAGGGGTGAGGCCAAGATGAAGGTATTCGCTGAGATATTTGGAAAGGGGATGTTGTTTCATACCTGCACCCCCTCAGCAGGAAGCAGCTGCAAGTTGAAGTTAAATTCGATATAATTGTGTTGCGATGATGACCATCGTTGGACTACCAGACAAGGCAGTCCAGGAGGCAAGAGAAAGAGTAAGGTCAGCCATAAGAAACTCCTACTACAAGTTCCCTAACAGGCGTATTACTGTCAACCTAGCTCCAGCAGACTTAAAAAAGGAAGGCCCTGCTTACGACTTACCCATGGCCATAGGCATACTGATGAGCTCTGGACAGCTAAACGCCGACCCCACCCACAGTATCTTTTTAGGGGAACTCTCTTTGGATGGCAAGCTACGCCATACCCATGGTGTATTGCCCATGGTATCTTTAGCCCGTGATAAAGGCTTATCTACTGTATTTGTACCTTGTGATGATGCTAAAGAGGCTTCCCTTATAGACAATGTACATACATTCCCTACAGAATCGTTAGCACAACTGGTTACTCATCTACAAGGCGAAGTAGGCATCCCAGAGTATCACAGCGAGCTCAATTGGGAGCGGGAATTTCGCCCCAGTTACGCCTCCGACCTCAGTTATATCAAAGGTCAGGAGCATGCCAAGAGAGCTCTGGAGATAGCGGCGGCAGGAAGACACAATATCCTCATGTGTGGTCCACCGGGAAGCGGCAAGACTATGTTGGCTCGTTCTTTGCCCTCGATACTTCCCCTGTTGACCATGGAGGAAGCTATCGAGGTAACCAAGATTTACAGCGTTAG
>Ga0209636_10000790_pt1 | contig 31591 bp, 21 predicted proteins | sample DeeMarSWOR152_54_FD_187464 | JGI IMG/M metagenome (GOLD analysis project Ga0209636, IMG submission 187464) | Marine sediment microbial communities from White Oak River estuary, North Carolina - WOR-1-52-54 (SPAdes) (version 2) | ecosystem: Environmental > Aquatic > Marine > Intertidal zone >...
TTTCACCCGAAGGCGACTTTTCACTTGAAGGCGACTTTTCGCCCGAAGGTGGCTTTTCGCCTGGAGCCATACGGCTCAACGCAAGCTTGCATGCCTCGCGGACGGTTCTGCCGAATACCCTGGTTCCTTCCTCAAGAACTTGTCTCGCTTCAGGGGTTGCCACTTTTTCCAGAGCAGAAACAGCCGCGAGCCGCGTTTCATTCTGACTGGGAGCTGAGAAAAAACTCCATTTTTTCAAGATGGAGCGAAAAAGGTCATACGCCTCATTATTCCGAGCACTCGCCAGGAAATTCAGGAGAGCTTTTTTCTCCACATTCGTTCTCTTCTTGAATTCCTTATCCGCAGCCAAATCCAGGATAAAGCCAAACGTTTCTTTATCACCCACATACTTCAGGTTCTCTGAAGCAAACACACGCACTTCAACGTCATCATCAGTCAGAAACTGCAGGAGAATTTCATTGCCTTCTTCGCTGCCGGCGACACCCAGAATTCTGATGATCTCAAACCTAATATCTACATTCGGGTGCTGGATAAAGTCCTTAAGAAAATGGAGATCTTTCAAATCGGTTACTGTCTCCAGCATGGATATGACTTCCAAAGTGAGAGCCACTTTGCTCCCTTTAGCCATGTACATGAGAGCCGCGATGTCCCTTTTTCCCGCTTCTTTTAAAATGTCCAAAGCCCTTTGTTTGTAGACAGGTCCTTTTGGATTCTCCCACACCATGCCCACGACTGAGACCGCTCCAGGTCCCAGAAACTCCAGATAACTGAAGAAAGAATCATAATCCTTCACCTTTTCTTCCTGGTACAGCTTTTTTAAAATAGACATGTAGCTTTCATCGGTGGCGTTTTTCATAACTTTATCCAACAGGCTGACTTTATCCGGAGATTTATCCAGGAGAGTTTCCTTCAGCTCGTGAATATTCTGCAGAGAGGCTAAAGCCTGGGGGAATTCAGCGTTACGCACGATTTCGTGAAAATATTTTTCTAAAATCTTTAAAACGTCTGAGAAGCGGTTAAGATTTTCTTCGTAATAAAGGATTTCAAAAAGCAGGGCCACAAGCTCGCTTGAAGGAGAGACCTGCTTGTCCAGTGCGATCAGTTTCTCTATTTCAGGGAGTTCTTCTTTTTTGATTGTGGGTATTCGAGGATCAGACCCCACGCTCCCTTCCAACTCTCCTTCTCCCTCTCCTTCTTCCTCTTCTTTTTGCGGGCCAAAAACGAGCATATCGTTTTTTTCTTTGAACTCGTCCATATCTTCCGGCGTCAGATCGAGCTTGCCTTCTGAGAATTTCTGCGGGTCAACCTCAAAATCGAGTGATTTCTCGCTACCCCCGATGTTTAAGTCCAGGAATTCATCGAGCGCATAATACCGAATGTTGATGAAATCTTTTTCCCAGAGAAGACCGACCGCATCGCTCTCTTCTGAAGGAAGGTCGATCGCTTCCTTTAACGTGTCCAGAAAATACTGAAGCTCTTTATCCTCCAGGCCTTTGTAAAACGTAAGCTCTCTCATTCCATCCTTAAAAAGGAAGAAGGGAAGGCTTCTCTTTTTTTCCTCATCCTGAAAGACAATCTCACCTTTATAGGAAAAACTAAACTCTTTGATACCAATGCGGAATTCCTTGTACTCATCGAGAAATTCCTTTAATTTTTCTGCAAAAATGCCCACGGATCTCTCAATTGAAGGATTCCCGGGAGGATAAAGCTTCAAAGTTGAGAATCCCGTGTCAAAATACTTGAAGAGCATCTTGACTTTGTTCAACTCAGCCGGGTCAATCTTTTTCTTTGGATCCGGCCTGGCAGTTGCGGGTTTCTCTGGAGCCGGTTCTTCCTGAGATGGTTTCTCTGGAGGCGCTTTCTCTGGAACCGGTTCTTCCAGGGCAGATTTCCTCGGAGATGGTTCCTCCGCCGGGGGTTTTGCTTCCGGCTCTCCTGGGCCACCCTGATTGTTGAATTTATCCTGTTCCATTTCCCCTGTTTTCCTATATTACCAATATTTCTCCCTTATTGACAGTGCAATTTTTGTTGACAGCTCTCCTCATGTATAATCCATAGGACAGCCGGAACAATATTTTATCCCGAAGGCTATATCTTTCCATGTTTCCCCCGCCAACCTTTAGTGCCCTGTTTTCGCATGTCCCATTTTAACATATATTTTTAAACATTAATCAATCCTCTCCAAAGGTGATTAGGGGGAGGATTTTTAACCCCTTTTTTTCCCCCCTAAAGGGGAAGCAAAAAATATCTAAATGGCTGCATTCCGCGCCCATCGGGAATCTTCTTCTCGTATCTATAAGAAAATAAACAATATTGAAAGAGGGGGCAAACAGAGAAAAAATCTGGAAATAAAATTGAAATTGTTGAATTAATTGGTGTATAGTAAGAAAACCTCAGCGATGGAAAAATCAAAGGTTAAGGGAGGGAAATCATGAGAAAAACCATACCTGTCGCTTTTTTGATTTTTGTGTTTATTTTCAGCCTCACGACTTTTGCCCAGGAACCTTATAAGCTCCCGCCGAAAGAAGTGATCGATATCGTCGACGCGCCCCCGCTGCCTCGAGCGAGCATGAACCCAACCGGAGATTTAATGCTCCTCTCCGAGTTCGAATCCATGCCCTCGATCGCCTACATGTCCCAGCCCCTGCTCAGGCTGGCCGGAACGAGGATCACTCCAAGATACAACAGCCGCCAGCAGACATCTTTCACCATCGGACTGACTATCAAATCCATAAAAGACGGTAAAGAAACACGCATCGCTCTTCCCAAAGGGGCAAAACTCGGTTATCCCCGGTGGTCCCTTGATGGAAAATGGCTGGCCTTCCCCCTTTTGACAGATACAGGATTTGAGCTCTGGGTCGCTGACGTCAAAACAGGAAAGGCAAAAGCGCTCACCGGACCCATCCTCAATTCCACCGTGACTTCCGGGTTCTCCTGGCTTCCGGGCAACAAGCTCCTGGTTTACACCATACTGGAAGACCGAGGTGACCCCCCGAAAAAATCCGAAGTGCCCACTGGTCCCAACATCCAGGAAACCGCAGGACGGTATGCGACGGTCTGGACTTACCAGGACCTCCTTCAGACTCCTCACGACGCAGCATTGTTCAAATACTATGCCACATCCCAGATTTATGAAATCGATATCGCTACCGGCAGCCGAAAAAAAATCGGAAAACCCGGATTCTACCTCTATGCCGATCCTTCACCTGATGGAAAGCTGCTGCTGGTCTACAGAGTCAAAGAGCCTTATTCTTTCAGCGTCCCCTACTACTCCTTTCCTCACAGCAATGAAATATGGGACAGGGACGGAAACCTCGTCCATCTCTTCGCCGACCTTCCAGTAGAGGATGAAGTTCCGATCAGAGGAGTCCCTAAAGGACCGAGGTCATTGAGTTGGAGGCCGCTCAAACCCGCCACTCTCGTATGGGTCGAGGCCTTAGACGAAGGAGACCCTGAAAAGGATGTCCCTTACAGGGACAAACTCATGACTCTCTCGGCCCCTTTCACGGGCGAACCCAAGGAAATCCTGATGACCAAGCAGCGCTATGCCGGCATCTCCTGGCTGCAGCAGGAAGGCCTGGCTTTTCTCTCGGAACGCGAGTGGAAGAGAAGATGGAGGACCACTTCCCTCGTGAATGTCGACGACCCAAGTCAGGCTCCGAAGAAGATCATCGACATCAGCTCTCAGGACCGGTACAACGACCCTGGCCGTCCTTTATCCACAACCACGCCCAACGGAGAACGTGTCATACTCCAGGATAAAGACTGGGTCTACCTCTCCGGAAGCGGCGCATCCCCCAAAGGAGACATGCCCTTCCTCGACACGATGAATATCAAGACCATGGAGAAGAAGAGGCTATTCCAGTGCAGTGAAGGAAGCTACGAGACTTTCGTCGATTTTGTCGGGGAATCCAGGAACCAGATCATCACCAGCTACGAATCCAAGACCGAGCCTCCTAATTACTACGTCTATTACCTGAAGAAGAAATATCGAAAGCCTCTCACAAACTTCAAAGACCCGGCTCCTCAGCTCACAGGAATGAAGAAGCAGCTCATCAAATACACCCGGGCGGACGGAGTCGAGCTCTCCGGAACCCTGTATCTGCCTCCGGACTACAAAGAAGGAGAGAGACTGCCCTGTGTGATCTGGGCCTATCCCCGGGAATACCAGGACCGGAGAGTCGCCGGACAGATCCGGGGCTCCGCACACCGCTTCACTTTTTTCAGGGGGACATCGCAGCTCTTCTATGTGACGCAGGGATACGCACTCCTCGACGGAGCGCAAATGCCTGTCATCGGTGACCCGAAAACCATGAATGACACCTTTGTCGAACAGATCGTCTCCAGCCTCCAGGCCGCCATAGACAAGCTGGATTCCATGGGCGTAATCGATCCCAAGCGCGTCGGTGTGGGCGGACACAGCTACGGCGCATTCATGACAGCCAACCTGCTGGCCCACTGCGACCTCCTGGCAGCCGGTGTCGCACGAAGCGGCGCATACAACCGGACGCTCACACCTTTCGGCTTCCAGAGCGAGCGGAGAACCCTCTGGCAGGCCCCGGATATCTATTTCAAGGTCTCCCCGTTCATGCACGCCCACAAGATCAACGAACCGATCCTGCTCATCCACGGCGAAGCAGACAACAACTCCGGAACTTTCCCGATCCAGTCCCGGAGGCTCTATCACGCCTTAAAGGGGCATGGAGCCACAGCGCGGCTCGTCATGCTTCCCAATGAGAGCCACGGCTACAGAGCCAGAGAATCCGTCCTCCACGTGCTGGCCGAGATGTTCGAATGGTTCGACAAATACGTAAAGAATAAGAAATAATTTTTCACTGCAGTTTTGCCGATATGATTTAAAAACGGAAGTGATTTCGTTTTTCATAGAAGGAAGGTTCCATCTCGGGCTGGGAAACATAGTCAAAGAACCAATCTATTGGGAATCAGAAAAGACCAGAGCCATTGCAATCATATTTGGGTTCAAAATTTAGATTATATGTGACAATCCTACAGATAGGGAAAGGCGAAGGTCAAAATGTCTATAGCTTTCTCAATATCTATACAGCCTCCTCAAAAATTCTAAATCTCACACAGTCTCCAGCGAATCCATTTTTCATATTGAAATATCCCCTAAAATACGCTTAGAATATAAAGTCGTATTCTTGATTCCTTAAATTACATATTCAGGCAATAAGACTGAAATTGTCGGAACAAAAAACTAACCTACCGAAAAATCCTCCCTTATTCCCAATCGTCAGATGCGGCCATACGCTTCGACACAAGGAGAGAAGATGAAAAGAAAAAAAATCCTCATTTCCGCAGCCGCAGCCTTGTTGCTGCTTATCTTCATAATGCCGGCCTCTCCGCAAACTCAATATTCAGTCCAAAAAGAAGTAACACGGAACATAACCTCATGGCTCGTGCTCGGCCCTTTCCCTTCCCCACTGCCCACATTCCATGACGATGAAAAAAAGGGCTATCCCCTGGATGAGCTGCTCGATTTTAAAGAGGTCGAGACATCTCATCTTAAACCCAGAGCCGGCACCTCCTTCAGTCTGCACGACGGGAGCCAGGCTCAATGGAAAGTAATCAAGGCCGGAGAAAAAGGAGTCGAACTCCCCTGGAATGAAAGTATTCCCGCCACAGCCTACGTCGGAGTCTACATCGAGGTGGCCAGGTGGACCACAGCCAAGGTCACAGTGACGAGCCCTCAGCTGTTCAAGATCTTCCTTGATGGAAGATCCGAGTTCAAGAAAATCAGCTCCGAGAAAAACGAAGAGGCAAAAGATTCGCCAAAAGTAAAATTCGCTTCAGGCAATTTGGTGCTTGAAACCGGCAAGCATCTTCTCCTGGTTAAGACTGTCTATGACCCGGGAACAGAGTCTGATTGGACGATTGAGGCGAATCTCTCTTATAACAAAGTCTATGATTCCCCTCCGCTTACCCTGACTTCATCCCCTGAGGAAAAAATGACCATCGTACATCTTCTCGACGGCCCCAAGGTCACAGGAGTATCCATCTCTTCTGACGGAACACTTGCCGCACTCTCCAAAAGACAGACTCTTCCTCCGAGCGACAGATCAGAATCCTGGCTGGAAATCTACCAGCTCCCCGAAGGCCGGCTGCTTCACACCTTCCGCGGAGGCATGTCGATATCCAGTGCGAACTGGGCGCCATCCGGAAAGATATTCTCTTACACGAGCCGTAACAATTTGTTTTCGACCATATGGATTGTGAACCTCGACGCCGGGACCTCTCTCCCCATCCTCAAGGACATCCAGGAGCTCGGGAACCATGTCTGGAGTCCTGACGGAAGCTTCATCATCTACTCGGTCACGGAAAAAGGAAGCCCGGACAGGAAAGGAGTGAAAAGACTGCAGAACATGGCGGACCGCCAGCCGTGGTGGAGGGACCGCAGTTATCTGTATAAACTGACCGTGCCCGGCGGAGTGCGGCAGAGGCTGACAGCCGGAGAGCTCGCGACATCGCTGCACAGCATCAGCCCGGACGGAAAAAGCCTCATTTTCACCCGGACTGTGGTCGATCATTCCGAGCGGCCTTACTCAAAGACAGAACTTTACACTCTTTACCTTTCCACACTCGCGGCAAAAAAGCTGTGGGAAGGAAATTGGTTTAGCAGCGCCCAGTGGGGACCGGATGGAAAAGAGATGCTTGTCACCGGAGGCCCCTCCACATTCGGCCCGATCGGTCAAAACGTCCCGAGGGGAACCATCCCCAACGAGTACGATACGCAGGCGTATATATTCAACCCTGAGACCGGAAACGCCAGGCCGATCTCAAAACTTTTTGACCCTTCCATAGGCCAGGCCTTCTGGAGCCACGCAGAGGAATGCATTTATTTCACAGCCACAGACCGTTCCTTTCGCCGGCTCTACAGGTACGACCTGAACAAAAAGGAATTTTCTCACTTTGACTGCGGAGTTGAAGTCATCCATCAGATCGACATCGCGGATAAAAAACCCTTGGCCGTGTATATCGGCTCGAGCGCCTCCTCTCCCCCTAATGCTTTCTCACTGGACCTTCAAGAAAAGAAACGAAAAATTCTCCATGATCCCGGAGAGGAGGATTTTGCCGAGGTCAGGTTCGGAGAGGTCGAATCCTGGAGGTTTAAAAACAAAAGAGGGCGCTGGATCGAGGGAAGAGTGTACTATCCCCCGGGCTTTAACAAGTCTAAAAAATATCCCTGCATCGTTTATTACTACGGAGGCACCTCACCTGTCACGAGGGAGTTCGGAGGACGTTACCCCAAAAACCTATACGCCGCGCAGGGCTACATTGTCTATGTCCTTCAACCGAGCGGAGCCACGGGATTCGGACAGGAATTTTCCGCTCTCCATGTGAATGACTGGGGCTTTGTGGCGGCAGACGAAATCATCGAAGGCGTGAAAAGATTCCTGAACGACCATCCGTTCGTTGACCCCAAGCGTGTCGGATGCATGGGGGCTTCATACGGAGGGTTCATGACAATGACAATCCTCACCCGGACCAACCTCTTCTCCGCGGCAATCTCCCACGCCGGCATCAGCTCGATCTCCAGCTACTGGGGCGAAGGCTACTGGGGTTACGCGTACTCGGCTTACGCCACCGCCAACAGTTTCCCCTGGAACCGGAAAGACATCTACGTGAACCAGAGCGCGCTCTTCAATGCCGATAAAATCTCGACCCCTCTCCTTCTTCTCCACGGATCGGTCGACACAAACGTTCCCCCCGGCGAAAGCACGCAGCTCTTCACCGCTTTAAAGCTTCTCGGCAGGGAAGTGGAATACATCCAGATCCTGGACCAGGATCACCACATCATGACCTACAGCAAGAGGAAAGTCTGGACCAAGACGATCATGGCCTGGTTCGATAAATGGCTCAAGTACCAGCCGGAATGGTGGAGCTATCTTTACCCCGAAAAATAAAATAATTAACCTGGATTATTCACGAATCGAGGTTGCTGTGGATGTCGTTGCGAGGAGCGAAGCGGCAGTAGTAATCTCGTGCAATTAGCGAGTCATTATGAGATTGCCACACTTCGTTCACAATGACATTGTTGAATTCAATGTCACTGGCAAAAGTGTTATAGAATTATTGAGCGAGTACAACAGTTCCTAAAAAAAGGGGCCTGTCCCCTTTTATTGGAGGAGAGAAATGGACGAACCCAAATGCGCCGAATGCAAATCCAAGCCCTGCTCCCAGGGCATAACCGATGAATCCAAGCTTCCGACTTACTGTCCCATCAAGAACTTCAAGGACGTGATTCAGGAGGTCAAAGCGAGATACAAAACACAAGAAATCCAGGATTTCTACCTCCAGTCCGCTTTGATTGAAAAGGAGTGCTACGATGAAAAGGCTGCCCGGGAAGAGGGACGGATCGTACCCCTCAGGCCGAGGATAAGGGAAATCGCCGAATTCGCGAAGAAACTCGGCGCCAAAAAGGTCGGCATCGCCTTCTGCAGCGGTCTCAACGATGAAGCCGCCAGGGCATCTTCGATACTGAAAAAGCACGGGCTCGAGGTTTGCTCTGTGGCCTGCTGCTGCGGAGCTGTCGACAAAACAGAGCTGGATGTCCCGGCCGAGCACAAAATATACGGCAGGGATAAATTCGAAGCGGCCTGCAATCCCATTCTCCAGGCGGAGCTTCTCAACCGCACACAGACCACGTTCAACATCATCATCGGCCTCTGCGTGGGGCACGACATGCTGTTCACGATGAATTCTCACGCTCCTGTGACAACTCTCATCGTCAAAGACCGCTTCACAGGGCATAATCCGGTGATCAGCCTCTACACGAGATACCACAAGGACATCGTCTGAAGAACCAATATACAAGACATCCTCCAAAAATAAGCCTTAAAAACATCTAACTTCTTTTATTTCTATCAATTACATAGAATCGTAAGTGGAAATGCAAAAAATGGGGGAACTTTTTTCTCTATATGACGAAAAATGGGGCCTCCCGACGCCAAGCCCGAAGGCTTGCGTAAGTTATCTCTCACTCAGGAGGCCCCCCTATGAATTAGGCCAAAATGGCTCACAGATTTCGAGAACATATTATAAAATTTTCGGAGGAACTTTCTTCTTTTTTATATTATATTGATAAAGTATTGTATTATATGGAAAACGGTATTAAGAATGGATTGTAAATCAATATGATGCTCGCTATTCTCTTTTGTGAAGTTGATATGGGGCGTATTGATATAATGGCCTAGAAAAATACATGAAGATTGGAATAATTTCTTCCTATTTGCCCATTCCCTGTGGAATAGCTACATACTCCTCATATTTAATAGAAGAATTGCGTAGACTGAGAAACAAAGTGTATATAGTCTGTCATAAGAGAGGAAAAGGACTTGATTGTTATCCTGCATTCAACTACGATGATCCGGACTTGCCTCACAAAGCTTTTAAGGCAATGATGAAGCTCGCGCCAGATCTTGTCCATATCCAACATGAATATGGTCTCTTTGGAGAACAGAGAGGGATGAATGTCATTCCCCTCGCCTATAAATTTAAGTTGAGCCACATCCCAACAGTAATAACCCTCCACACTGTCCTTGAAAAGTGCGATTATGAAGAGCAAATAATTGAGAAAGCTCTGGTTGAGATTGCAGATGCCATTATTGTTCACGAACAATATCAGAGAGAATTGATAATAGAGAGGGTCGGCCACCAATATAAAATTTGGGTCGTTCCCCATGGTGTGCGCAAGATTAAACCTGTCTTAAAGGCGAAGGAGAAATTGAACCTTGAAGACAAAAAGATAGTTCTTCTTGTGGGTTACATTAGAAGGAGTAAAAATTTTGAGCGAGTGGTCAGGATTTTCGCAAAGGTGGCAGAGTCAGTCGATGATGCCCTTCTTCTCATAGCCTCTGAAGCGAGGAGACCAGAAGATATATCCTATCGGGATGAATTTCTTGAATTTGTGGCTAACTCAGTTGCAAAAGATAAAATTAAAGTCTTACCTGAGCCATTTTCCCAAGAGAAATTTGACCTCATTCTTTCATCAGCAGATGTAGCCGTCCTTCCATATCTTAGAGGCGCCCAAAGCGGGATTATGGCTCATTGTTATGCCTTTGCAAAACCTGTGGTGGTTACTTCCGATGTGCCAGCTATGGCTGACTTAATTCAAAAAGCAAGAAGCGGCATTGTGGCTTGGACAGACTCTGAGCTGGCAGAGGCAATAGTAACAATCCTGACCGAAAAGAATCTGGCAAAGGAGTTTTCAGATAATGCCAGAAGTTATGTCGAAAAGCATCTCTCCTGGCAGATTGTTGCATCCAGACATATGGATATCTATAATATGATTCTAAAAAATCGACATCCATCAGGAGGAAACTGGAATTGAAGAGAAGGAGCCAAGAAGAGAGATGAAAAAAGGCAGAGAAAAGGACCAGGAGATTGTCGAAAAATATTCAGGAAATCCTATCATCACGACCGAAGACGTACCCGTTCCCTGTAATACAGTCTTTAATGCTGGAGCCACGGTCTATAAGAATGAATATATCCTTCTTGTTAGGGTTGAAGGCGTGGAGGGTAAATCTTCCCTCTGGATTGCAAGGAGCAAAGACGGCCTGAATTTTGAAATGGATCAAAAGCCCGCCCTCACTCCATCGAACCAGGAACCCTTCAAGAGATATGAGAAGAGAGGTTTAGAGGATCCACGAATTACTAAGGTAGATGATACCTACTACATCATATACACTGCATATTCCCACTATTCTCCTCGTCTTGCTCTGGCCAAGACAGAAGACTTTAAAAATTTTGAACGGATTGCGCTTATTTCTGAGCCAGTGAATAAAAACGCGGTTATTTTCCCCAAGAAATTTAAAAGAAGATATGTCCGTTATGACAGACCCATGTCTGCAGGTATTGCCACTTGGATATCTTATTCCTATGACCTCGTCCATTGGGGAAACTCAGAGGTGCTCTTTGAGACTCGACCAGGGTACTGGGATGCAGATAGGATCGGCCCAGGGGCTCCGCCTATCAGAACAAAGAAGGGATGGCTTCTTATATACCACGGTGTCAAAAAGACATCTGCTGGTCCCATTTACAGACTGGGTGTTGCCCTGTTTGATCTAAAGGATCCAGCTAAGCTTATTGGCCGCTCAAGAGAGCCAATTTTATCACCTACTGAATACTATGAGCGCTCCGGTGATGTTCCAAATGTTGTTTTTACGACGGGGGCAATCTTGGAAAAGAACGGAGAGGTGAAAATATACTATGGTGCTTGTGATACTTCCATCTGTCTAGCTACTGCCCACATAGATGACCTCCTTTCTTTGTGTAAGAAAAAAGAAACAGAGATTTTGTAATTTTTGGCTTTAAGGTCTCAATCGTAATCCTATCGGGACTTCCCCCAAAAATAAGCGTTAGAAACGTCTAAGTTATTTGATAACTATCAATAAGGTGGCATTGCAAGTGGAAATCCAAAAAATGGGGGAACTTCTTACAATGTACTATTGACAGTATATTCTTTTTCAATATGATTACTAAAGAAGGGGGTAACTTAAGAAAAAGTCTTTTATTTTAAAAGATCTCCGGTAATCTTACCCCTGTAAGAATACCTGCGACTAGTCGCAAAAGGTGAGATAAAAACTCCTTTTGGGGTGACGGATTTGGGGGGGAAATCAACACCCAAATTCACCTTATTAGGCTATTTACTTAGAAAGCAGAATGACTTATTCTCTCTTTACAGGAAAAGAATTTCAGGGATAGCTTTGGCAGCAATCAAAAAACTCACGTTTAAATCAGAATAACTACCATGAACACAAACACTGTTAAAGACGCTTCCAAACTGGCAGAAAAACACTACCTCGCTTTTCTGGACAACGCTCCGGATATCGTTTTCACCATCGACCTTGACGGCAACTTTCTCTACGTCAACAGAACCGCGAACAAGATAACAGGAATTCCTGTATCCACGCTTCAGAAGAGAAGCCTTCATACGATCGCCGCTCCTGCCTACAAAGATGCTGTCAAAAGATTCTTCCAGAACAGCTTCAAAGGAAAATCCATTCCCCTGTTGGAAATCGAAGTCCTCGGTTCAAACGGAAAACAGATCCCCCTGGAAATCCACATAGAAAGAGTCAATGACAAAAACGGAAAGCTCGTCGAGCTTCAAGGCATTGCCAGAGATATCTCCAAACGCAAGAAAGCGATGGACGAGATAAACCATCTCTATAAAGAGGTCGAAAAAGCAAAAACGGGCTTCAAGTCCACTCTGGACAACGCGACAAACATCGCCATTCAGGGATACAACAGAAACGGAGAGGTCGTTTACTGGAACCGCTACTCGGAAAAATTATTCGGATATCCCGAGAAAAGCGTCAAAGGAAAAACCCTCAAGGGAATGGTCTTTTCCGAGAAAGACGAAAGAGATTACAGGAAGCTCCTGACGAACACCATCAAGAACCGTAAGTCTTCTCCCAAGAAGGAATGGGCGATCACCACAAAAAAAGGAGATAAAAAGCAGGTTCTCTGCCACATCTTTCCAGCCGTCTTTCCCGGACAGGAATCCGTGGCCGTAGCCATGCATATGGACATAACAGACAGCCTTAAAGCCAGAGAAAAGATAGATGACATGCTCCACCAGATGGAGAGCTTCTCATCCATATCCGCAGACATCCTCTCTATCGAAGATGAGGAAGAGCTGTTCGAGCGTATCTCTCAGGCAGTCGTGGACATCTCAGACTACGAGCGGGTGCTCATCTCTTACTTCACCGACAAGCCGCCCTACAGGGAAATCATCGGATTCAGAGGAATCAGCGAGGAAGAGTTCAACAGAGTGCAGAAAGTCGCGATGCCCAAAGAAAAATACCTGAAATACTTTGAAAGAGGAATAGAAATCGGGAATCAATCCTGCTACATCCCTCATAAAATGAAAAGCATCCTTGACAAGAAAGCCTTTATTCCCGGAGAGAAATCCTATCCGGAAAAAGAAGGCCGCTGGCACAAGGATGACAACCTCCTCGTGGCCATGAGGGATACCAAAGAGGAGCTCATCGGAATCATATCCGTCGATGACTCCAAAAGCGGCAGGGTTCCCACAGAGGAGACCGTCCGGCCCCTGGAGATCTTCGCGAACCTGATCTCCGAAATCATCCAGAAGCACAAGCTGGCCAAAAAAATCTCAGAGTCCGAAGAGAAGTACCGCGAGCTCGTGACGAACATCAAGATAGGAATCTTCCGGGCGACACCCGAAGGAAATATCCTCGAAGCCAACCCGGCCGTTGTGGAAATGTTCGGGTACACGAACGCGGCAAAATTCCTCAACGTGAACAAGACCGACCTCTACGACAACCCCGAAGACTACAATCATTTCATTGACGAGCTTGAGGAAAAAGGCATCGTCAAGAACGAAGACTTCACGCTGAAACGAGAGGACGGAGAGCTTTTTTGGGCATCCATCACATCGGCCGCGATCAAGGACAAATCCGGAAAAATCATATACTACGACACGGTTATCGAAGACATCACGGAAAGAAAGAAGCTGGAAGAAGAAGTCAAGCGCCTCTCCGTCACCGACGAGCTCACCGGACTCTACAACAGAAGATACTTCAACCAGAATCTTCCCGATGAGATCAAAACCGCAGAGAGGTGGAGAAGCGCCCTCTCCCTCATCATGATCGACATCGACGATTTCAAGCAGTACAACGATATGTACCTTCACCTTGAAGGGGACGAAGTCTTAAAGGAGACCGCGAAGGTCATATCCCATGTCATCCGCAAGGATATGGACTGGGCCGCAAGGTTCGGAGGAGACGAATTCGTCATCATTCTTCCCGGAATCAACTCCACCGAAGCGTCGATTGTGGCCGAGAGGCTCAGAAAATTCGTCCATTCCATAAAATTCAAGCCTAAATCTGCCATCGTTCACAAGACGATAAGCCTGGGAGTGGCCCATTGTATTTATTCTGAAAGCCGGCCGGCCAGGAGCTCCGCCAGGAATTATCCGACAAACTATGAAAAGGTGGCCACTGACCTGACCATTCTTGCTGACAAGGCCCTGTTCAACGCGAAAAACACGGGACGGAACAAGGTCGTCATCTCGAAAAAAGCCTTAGAGGTCAGCCGGATCTCCCGATAGGAATCCTCATCTCATCAGTTAAAACCATCCACTTCTATTCAGTTTCACAGAAAATTAAATTTAAAGCAGGTATCTGACTTTATCCAATCCGGCGGGCACTCATAATCACTGAGTAAATATTTTTTCTCTGGAATTTTAATGGTGAGGCCTTTTCTTGAAAACTTTGTGATGAAAATTTCGTATTCAACTAAAGGGAGTTGGGAACGATGAAAAACAAACCTGTCTTCAAGACTCTCGCTTTTTTCCTTATTATTCCTGGAATAATCTCTGTCAAAGGAGCCTCGCTAGCGCAGTCCGAAAAAGAGGAGCGGGAAACCGTAATCCACCGGAAAGTCCATATTGAAAAGGATCTGATTCCCGAAGTTCCTTATGTCCCGCGTTACTGTGACACACTGAACATTAAAAAACGCCGCATAAACATCGGGAACTGCACGCTCTATTTAGAGGAGGAAGGAAAGGGAAAGCCGCTGATTCTAATTCACGGCGGGCCGGGCGCCACACATCATTATTTCCATCCACATTTTTCGCATGCTAAGGACTTCGCCCGAATAATTTATTATGACCAGAGAGGATGCGGGCTTTCCGATTTCAGCAAGGGAGCTGGATATTCTGTTGATCAGGCAGTGGATGACCTGGAGCGACTGCGTAAGGCACTGGATGTTCCCCGATGGATCATTCTGGGACATTCTTATGGGGGCCTTCTTGCTCAATGCTACGCCATTAAATATCCGGAAAATGTCGCTGGCCTCGTTTTAGTGGGATCGCATCCAGGCTTCATCCATCTAAGCTTTATGGGTTTTTATAAGAGGCAGAATGAATATTTAACAGAAGAAGAGAGAACGAAGATTCGAGAAATCCATGCATTATATATCGCCAAGAAGTTGACTGTTGAACAGACGCTTTATAACGCCTTTTTAAATGGAGACTGGAAACGCCAAAACTTTTACAAGCCCTCGAAAGAAAGGCTCTCACAAATTGCTCTCTATGAATGGAAACATGATGTAGATTTCAACGAAATAATGAGTCGAGATGCCCGGAGAATCAATTTAAAGGGAGCCTTTGAAAATTGTCCTATCCCAACCCTCATGACTGAAGGCAAATGGGATTTAAGCGCGAGTTTGGATAAGCCGACTATTTTCCATAAAAACCATCCTCGTTCGCAACTCATTACTTTTGAGCAATCGAGTCATAGTCCTTTTGCTGATGAGCCTGAGCGTTTCTTTCAAGTTTTGAGAGACTTCCTGGAAAATCTGCCCAAGATTTCAAAAAAGGATCTGGATAGTTGGAAAGAATATCTCCTCAACTGGAAAAAATAAAAAGTTAAGAAGGACTGAGAAGAGCACCCAACCCAATACCGTGAAATAATACCTCAGACGACATTCCCTGAATTTCCTATTATCACCTTCATCATCCCCCCTTTTTTATTATTTATGAATATACGGTTGGTTTCAATGACCTCAGATAGCAGCTTGAGCAGTATAAAAATTTAAAGCGGGCTAAGGGAATTTTTTCAATCCGTGTGAGGCAAGTTTTCTAATCCGAGGATTTGCCGGAGCAGGCTTTGACACAGACCCCGCAGATGTGCTGACCGACAATCCCCTTTTTCCGGAATTCCTTGAGCTTCTCAAAGCAGGCCCAATGGTCAAAATCCTCTCTTTTTTCTTTAATCGCCTGCGCCGGGCACGGCTCCAGGCATTTCATGCATTCCCCGCATCCATCCCTCAACGGACTGCCCGCTTCAAGGGGCATGTCTGTCAGCACCGTGACCAGCCTGAACCGTGCGCCATAGTCGGGATTAACGAGGAGATTGCTCCTTCCCATCCATCCGAGCCCGGCCAGATATCCCACTTTCTTGTGCGAGAGATGCGCCTTCTGGTTTTCCCAGTCGAGCATCTGGGAGGCAGGGATGGGAAGAGCGTCGTACCCGAGCTCCTGGATACGGGAAGCAAGCAGGTAAGCTGCCCTGTCCAGGAAGAAATTGAGCTGGCGGTAGTGGTGAAAATAGAGGGGAGTCGGCTTGTCCTTTATATCATCGAGAACACCATCGATGAGCCTCTTGCCTATCGATATTCCCCTGTTGAATCTCTTTTTGACCTCGTCATCCAGGAGGAACTCATCCCTGATTCCGGTGACGTCCGCCACGCCGAAAAGAGAAACTCCCAGGTCCAGGGCGAATTTCTTGAGATCCTCGGTGTTCTTCTTTTCCTTGGTCATGAAATCCCATTTTACCGACGGCTTCAAGCCCTGTCAATCGGAGGGGGAAAGCCGACTGATAAATAATGGACGGGGACGGATGACAAAAAAATCAACAGAATTTCGAATCCCCGGACAAAGTGGTCTAAGAACTCTCTTTGATAGAATTTTCGAAGAAAAACAGCAGCGAGATTATGAAAGAGTGAATAGAGTGTTATCATGAATCTCGAAAAAGTGTTTTTCGAAAGTCCCAATATGCATATAATAATTCCAAGGATGCGTGATCCAAATGAATGAAACCCCGGAATTCCGAAAAAACGACCGTTACAAAAGAAGCAGTTATCGCGCCTATAACTGGAAGATGCCCCGAATATACGATTCCTGTATCTGGATGAAATTGGGTAAAGTGGCTTTGCTGGATGAAGCCGTGCTCCAGGAAATACCAAGCGATGGTCTTTCTATCCGCATATTGGATATCGGCTGCGCGACAGGAAGGCTCCTTTATAAACTGGCCGAACACGGCTGCACCAATCTTTCGGGTGTCGATCTTGCTCCGCGCATAATCGAAATCGCCCGGAAAAAACTATCCTCTTTTAAAATCAACCTGAACCTGAAGACCGCGGATTCCGAAGACCATCTCCCCTGGCCCGATAACTCCTTCGATGTCGTTACGCTCACCGGAGTCATCCATCATTTCTACCGCCTAGACGACGCCTTAAAAGAAGCCTGTAGGGTTCTCGATAAGAACGGTAAACTGATAATCTGGGATCCCTGGTTTCCGGTCATTATAAGACAGATAGTCAATTCCTGGCTGCATTTTTTCCCTCATGACGGGGACTACAGGTTCTACACTCCTAAAAAAATCGAGGGCTCACTCAAAGAAACCGGTCTGAAAAATGTTCAATACCGGAGGATAGGCTTCTGGGCCTTTATAATATCAGGGGAAAAATCATCTTGACCGGATATTCCCCCCATTTTTCACACCACTTTGAGGCCTGCTTATCGCTGGCACGGCCGACCTATCAGGCATTTCTGTTTCGAGTCAGTGTCCGCGGTCCCCATATAATTGTGATTGCAACGGCCGCGAAGGCGGTTATCAGGCCGGTGATACGCGGATCGTAATGTGAACCGTTGTTCGGGAAGAGCTGCCAACTGACATTCACCATAGCGTGACACAGAGCTGCGGCAAATACGCTCCTGCCCGTATTGTTATAGAGCCAGACGAGAAGAACCCGTATCGCCACCAGGTTGAGACACTGCCAGGCGATCCATGCTGGAGACCGGCCAGCCTGCACGAGCAGCACGATGTGCCACGCCGCCCCAACCAATCCCAAGAGAATGCTGGCCTGGAGCGCGTTCCACCGACCCTGCATCGGGTCAATAGCGTATCCCGACCACCCTAGCTCTTCGCCCAAAGCGGCAATAAAGGCCAAAAGGAACATGACCACTGCCGCCACTCCCGGGAATTGGGGGACTGGAAGCGGCAACCTCAGCCAGCGCATCAGTCCATACGCTAAGACCGCAATGCCAGGCATTAGAAAAAGGGCGGGGACGTACCAGACCTTTGCTCTGATTCGCTTGAAGTCGAACGATCTTTTGAGCAGCTCGACAACGCCGGGAATCTTGTTCTTTCTGTAAACGAGAATCGAAGCCGCTATCAGCGGGCAGAAGACCGCGAGCGAACTCACCGGGAGTCCGGGCAGCAGCTGCAAAGGGATTACGGCCCCGGCTATCCAAAGCGGAATAGAAAGAATGAAAACCAACAGGAAGAACTTCAGAGGCGACTTTTTCTCCGAGATGAACGGGATCGTCATTTGTGCTCTCCTCTCGTGTTGCCTAAAAGCCTTGAGATCAGGAAGCCAGCCCTCGGCAGTGTATCCCGCGGAAAAACGCCCATGCGCCTGACAATTGTCATTTTACATACTCTATTTTGAGGAAAATATAGCTTTTTCAAAACTTACGAACCCAGCCAACAACACGCTGAAAATTCTGTAATATCGTATCAACATCCATTTTATATTGCCATCCATATATCTAAGAATTTAGACTACCAGAAGGTTTAATTGAGCTGAATCATAATATGCTTCTAAATATAATATCCCGGGACTCAAGCAAGCTGCATCCATATTTTGACCGCCTCATATATACTATTCAAATATTTTTCACCTCAACCTGAATCTATCCGAACCTCGATTGGCTTCGTCTGAGTGTATTCCACCTTGGTCTTGAGTTCGGGAGCTATTCATTTCAGAGTCCGGAAAAAAAGCAGAATGCAGTCCGATTGAATTTACCCGGTCCAGATGTACCTGTGATTGCAGCAGTCGTGTCCTTCCATCAGAGTTTTATCACGCACCAATTTGATTTTCGGATTCCAGCCTTCCGCCCAGGCATAATCGCCGTAGCAGACACTGGCAAAGCCGAATTTTCCGTCAAACTTCAGGATCTTATAAATAACGTGAGAGAGGCACTCCGTTATTTTCAATTCATAGACTGTATCGGTGTCCTCTACGACTTCAAGGGTCAGAGTATCCAGCATATCCGGCCTCCTGAAGATTTCGATATAGGATTTGAAGCTGTTATTCCCGGCACGTTCCGCCCCCTGTTTTCCGATGGCGAACATTCTTTCTCTGGTATAATTCTTGATGAGATCGAGCGCTTTATCTTCTCCCAGGACTTCCACCAGCGATTTGGCGAACTGGATGTATTTCATATTCCTCGCCGCGTAGAACTGTTTCTGCGTGAGCGGTTTATTAAACTTGTACTCTTTATCGAATTTGTGGATTTCTTCCTGGAAAACGGCCGGGATTTCGCTGGAGCCATATGATCTCGAGACCAGGCCGGGTAGGAGACCGGCGAGAGCACAGGACGGCAGGACCTTTGTCATCAAGTCTCTGCGATTGAATGACAGATCAAAGATATTTTTCATTTTTCACTCCTTTCTTTTATCTTTTTATTTGAAAATATTGAGCATGGCACTATTAAACAATCTCTGTGTTTAACAGGGAGAATACTAGTTCAAACCGTACATCGTGATTATTTCCTGTGTGAGGTTTACGGCTGTTGGATGGTCATAGTTCGATAGAATAATGAAGGTGAAGCCGGTACCAAAATCTATTGCCAGACCAGCGTTTATTCCCGGAGCGCCACCAACCACCCTGTACATGCCTTTGGGAACATACGGATCTCCCGGCTTGCCATTGAAGCGGTTAAACAAAAAATCAGTAAATGGCTTGCTCAGCAGATGGTAGTTTTTCAGGGCCTGGCTGTATTTGAGAAGATCTCCGGCTGTGGAATAGCCTCCTCCTGCTGGTGTTCCTCTCGGAGGCATCATATACGTGTTATCCCAGCGATATCCTGTTCCCTCAGCGTCGTTCCTGTTCATGTTGGTGTATCCGACAGCCAGGTTTTCCACCGGCCCATCCTTATGATAGGAATCCGAATTGGCCATGCCCGCCGGAACAAAGATATTCTTTTTCACGTAGTCATAATAATCCTCGCCGGTTACAGCCTCGATAATCGCTCCGGCGACATCGAAACCGGTGTTGCTGTGCTGGAAATTAGTCCCCGGCTCAAAGTCGAGAGGCATGTCCTTGATGAATTCCATATAATCGGATACCGTTCGCAACCTCGAAACCCGGGCCAAATACGTTTCGTTTCCCCAGAAATCTCCCCATCCCGAACGCATGTTGAGAAGATGCCGGATAGTGACCTTTGCGGCGATCTCCGGAGGAAAGATATCCAGATATTTCCCGATAGGATCATCCAAAGATAGTTTTCCCTGTTCTGCCAGTTGAGTGACGGCAACCATAGTGAAGGATTTGTTAATAGAGCCAAGATTGAATTTAGTATCCAACCGGTTCTGAACCTTGAAACGTTTGGACGCATACCCATAAGCCCTGTGGAAAAGGGGGCGGCCGTCTCTGGCAATAAGGACAACGCCGGAAAATTCATTGTTGTCCACTTTGGCAGAGATCATCTTGTGAAGCTCCTCAGGATTGACACGGATTGGTTTTTTCACGGAAACAGTCGAGTTTTTCGCAGCTTTTTTCTTCCCATATTCCGGGCCTGCTCGTTCTTCCTTATCCAAGGAAGCAGGGCGGGAACCGGGCCGGATCCCCAGGATTGTGATGCGGTGGGGAGGATCATCCTCAACACTTAAGCTGACATTCAGCCAGGCTTTCCTGGATTCGGAGCGCAGAGTGAAGCTGATCTGTGTGGCTGTGGACTGAGACACATCGGCCAATGCCAACCTCCCGAACATCCCCTTGGTCGTGTTGAAGACCTGCATGTGTGTAGCCAGGGGAAAAGCGTCCCTGAAAACAGGTGCGTAATCGTTCTGGACATACTCTTCCGCCGGCCGGGAAAATTCGCCATTCAAAAGAGAGACGAACTCCTTTGCCCGGTATCCTGCGGGAGTGTCGGGAAACTCCACTGATGCTGTTGAAGCAGTCAGAGATAGACAGAGCAGAATAAAAAGAGTATGAATGGATAAATACTTAGGGCCTTTTTTCATTTTAACCTCTCTCAAAAAATTTTTCAGGCTCCATTTGGAAACCAGGGATTATAATAGGAAATAATTCCTGGCCTGTCGTCCTCACCGGAAAAATGGACGTAATTTTTCCTTAACTATTTATTTACCAATAGGTTAAAAACGTCCACCTTTGCCAAAAAGGACTATGAGGAGATGGAATCAGGAAGCTTTGGAATTGTTACTGACCCGGTAGTCCCTTGGAGTTTTTCCGGTCAAAATTTTGAAGGTCTTGTTGAAGGCGCTCTTGGTCCTGAATCCGGAGCTGTAGGCAATTTCCAGAATTGTCTTGTCGTTATCCCGGGAACCTGTCAGTCTTTTTTTAGGAAGGTAAATCTCTAGCTTGATATGGAAGGTTTCTTACTTTTCGAAGATGTACCTCATGGCATCGAAGTCTAGTGTCCAGGAAGAATACTGGCGCAGGAATTTGTGGGAGATGAGCCCATCCTGGATAAAGCCAAGCCTCCAGTAGGATTCCCGCGTCTGCGCTCCATACTCTCCCATGACTTCTGACTGTATCAGGCTTCCTAGGCCAATGGTCTTGATGGGAAACAACCCGGAGGCCCACTTTCCTCCTCCGCCCCCTCCAGAGTACTCGCTTATCTTGGTCTCGGGCACTGGAATGCCGACGTATTCCAGAGTCTGAATCGGTGCGGCAAAACACGCTTCACTCACCAACCCGGAGTCCACAAAAAAGGTTAAACCATCTTTATCATTCAAGCTACCTCTGGTCATCATCATATGAGTGGCGCTCAGCACAAAGGGTAGTTCCACAGCAATCCTGTCCTTGAGCTCCTGTCGCAACTGGTGAGCGTTTTCCTTCGTCCTCTCCCGCAAGACCAGCCGGCCGTTTTTATAGTCGAGAGTTGACAGGAACTGCCGCAGGACGGCCGTCCCGATGAAACCACCAAGGATATACTTGCCCCCGTCAAAGGCGGAGGAGAACCGCTTGGTGGGAAGGATTGCGATCGGCACCTGCTTCAGGGTAACATCACCCAGCTTGACGCTGTCAACTTTCCCGAATCCGACCTCAGCCTTCAGTCCGCCACCAAAAGTCCCCATGGCTTTGGAGATCCACTCTAAACCCATGGCAGCCGCAATCTCGTTATCAAGGATGAAGGCATTGGCACCGGTATCGAATATTACCTGAACCGACACTCCGTTGAACTCGATGGTCAGCACAGGCAGAGGGTCAGTCATCAGGAAGGGCACAACTGATACCTTCTCCTCATTGTTCCATTCTTTCTGATAGGGTTTTTCTTCGAAGGCCTTCATCACCTCCAGATAGGGAAGTTTTATGCCAGGCGGAAATTCCAATTCTTTCACTTTTTCGTATTGATTGGTCTGATAATATGTAAACACCAGGCCAACTTTGGCCATGACCTGCCCAGACACATCGCCGGACTTGGCCCCAATGAGCCGCTTATAAAGCTTTTCGGCCCCGCCGTAGTTCCCGAGGAGATATTCGAGCTTCGCGGCCAGGGATAGTGCCTCAGCTGAGGGCTCTGCGGGCTTAACCAGAGGGGCAATAATGTCTCTCGCCTTCCAGAATTCACCGGATTGATAGAGCAACTCCCCGTACTTGAACCGTGTCTCAGTATTTGTCGGATCTTTCTTGAATTTTGGCTCTAGCTTTGCAATCTCAACCAGAATATCTGCCCGGGTCTTTTCTGCTTCACTCGCGGTGATGAGTAAAACAAGACCCAAAGCGAACAAGAAAACAAGTCCGACCCTAAAAGTTGATTGTGGGTTTCGTTTGACTAACATTATCAATCGCCTCCTGTTTTTATCTGTTCTTATATAGCTTTCTATCTAAAACCTCGTTAAAAAACAGAGCAGAGTCAAAAACATGAATTAATAAATATCTGGGTCTGTTTTTCATGCTCACCTCTCTCAAAAAATTTTTCAGGCTCCATTTGGAAACCAGGGATTATAATAGGAAATAATTCCTGACCTGTCGTCCTCTCCGGAAAAACGGACGCAATTTTTTCTTAACTAGTTATTTATCAACGGCTTAAAAATGTCTACCTTTGCCAAAGAGGACTATTAGGGGATGGAATCAGGAAGCTTTGGAATTGTTACTGACCCGGTAGTCCCTTGGGGTTTTCCCGGTTAGAATCTTGAAGGTTTTATTGAAGGCGCTCTTGGTCTTGAAGCCTGAGCTGTAGGCAATTTCCAGAATAGTCCTGTCGTTATCCCGGGAATCTGCCAGTCTTTTTTTAACTTCTTCAATGCGGTAGCGGTTGAGAAGTTCGAAGAAGGACCTTCCGATTTTATAGTTAATGATCCAGGAGAGCTGATGGGAAGGGATATCCAGCCTCTCCGCGAGTGTATTGAGAGACAGTGACTCATCCCGGTAGATCTTTTCCACCTCGAAGAGGTAATCCAGGCTTTTTCTGATCTCTTCGACTCGATCTTCCGGCAAGGGATATTTTTTATCTATTTGTCTGACTTTTATTCTTTTTTTTGCCTGACGGATAAAAACAAACGCAAGGACGACAAGTAAAACGGTAAAACCAATACCTGCCAGAAAGTAAACCGAAAAGCGGTTCGATTGGGGCTGGGCTTTGATCACCTGGAATGCGCCATTATCCAGCCGCAGGTCAAGCTCCAGATTTAAAAGTATGAGGTAAAGAGTCCTATCCCATTCTAATCCCACGAAGCTAAATTTTCTTACTACATTTAACTCCGAATCGACCTCAAATTTAAATCCGCTGATAGTCTCGAAACGCTGAAAGATCTCATTGAGGTCGACGTTATTGAAATCAAAGTCCATAACCTCTCCTGTAAATTCTTTTTTCTTAATGTTTTCCAAAAGCTGTTTGGCGGTCATCCGATCTTGAGGATGCAGGAGAGAGGAATCTCCTTGAATAAACAGAAAAAGCAGGAAAACAACAGCGACTGACTTGCCTTTCATCTTCGATTGCCGCTCAAAATAGAGTTAACCCCAGAATACCATATTTCAAAAACGTTTATAATAGTGAAAAGGTTGCTTCTCGGTATTTTTACTGACCCGATACAGCCTGTTTCAGGCTGAGTTCGTGAACCCTGTCATACTTCCTTCCCATGACAACCAGGAAGTCTAATGAGGAGGTGTCATAAACAACTGACCAGATCGTGTTTCCTTGGGAGACATCTTTGAGGAGTGAGAGCGCATTTAAAGGAGAAAGCTTATTGTCCTGATTTTCAAGCGTATCCCACACTTTTTTGTATCTCCAGCATGATGCCCGGGCATTTTCAGGGGATAAGCCTGTGATGATAAAGTTGGTCGCCACCTGCCAGGAATGAGTGCTGCGGAGCACTGATATTTTTCCGCCGACCAATTCAACCACAACCGACTTCCCCGATCTGTCTGTAATGAAATAGTGCAAGGGAGGCCCTCCCTTAAACTCGATATTGAAATTTTTGAAAACATCGATGGCCTCTTCCACATTTTTCGCGTAATCCAGCATCAACCGGATGATCAGGAGGCTGCTGACGGTTTGTTTTTGCGGGTCACCGGGTCCGTGTGCAGCCGGCACGGCCATCATGCCGACAGCCAGTCCCTGTTCGTTCATCCCATCGAATGGAAGAAGAGGCGATTCTATCAATCCTCCCGGATTTTTATCCGGAGCATCACTCCCGGTATATCCCAAATAGGAGATATCCACCATGGATACGGACGCATACCTGCCCGGTGGGTTCGTAAAAAGGAGAAGGGCCGGATGATAACTCCAATCAAAGTTTCTCCCCAGCAGTTGACCTCCCCGTTCGGTCACTGCGGAAAAACAGGTACAGGCCCATAAAGGTGGATACCCAGGTAGATTCCCATTCTGTATGGCATTCTGTATATCATGGGAAGGCGATACTTCTGATACATAATCCGGGAGAGAGTAATCTCCGTAAAAACGCATCACATACAAGGGAAAATCGTCCAGCTTTTTAAGGCTTCTGATTGTCTTGAGACGATCGGACTGGGGTGCGTTATGACCGGCAATGCCCGTCAACGGCGATATCAAGATGAATATGATTAAAAGTATGGTCATTTCTCATTCCTAACAGAGCTATCCTGCCGAATAAGCAGAAGCACAGAAGATCCTTTTTCTCTGCCGTGCAATAACTCCATGATGTTCATCCGCTGATATACCGGAATAAGCCTATCACACTGAAAATCTCCCGTGCTCACTCATACCGCAGCGAATCGACCGGATTGGCGGTGGCGGCTTTGACTGATTGATAGCTGACTGAGATCAAGGCAATCATCAGAGCCATAGCGACTGAAATTACAAAAGTCCAGATGCCAAAGTGTGTCCTGTACGCAAAATTCTGAAGCCATCTGTTCATAGCGATATAAGCGATCGGTATGGCTAAAACATTTGCAGCTAATACCCATTTCATAAATTCCCTGGATATAAGCATTAGTATGCCGGAAACCGAAGCTCCAAGTACTTTTCTGATGCCAATCTCTTTCGTGCGCTGTTCCGCTGTAAAAGATGCCAGACCGAATAATCCCAGACACGATATGAATATTGCAATGAAAGTAAAATAGCTGAATATCTGCCCCAGTCTCTGCTCTGACCTGTACATTCTATCCACTCTTTCATCTAAAAATGAGTAATTGAACGGATAATCCGGAGAGTGTTTTTTGAACTTATCCTCTATAAATGCCAGTGTGCCTGGAATATCATCGGAATTTATCTTTATAGCAAAATCATTTATTGTTCTATTTAGTATATTTGGTATATCTGGACTTGTAAGCCATAATGCCATCGGTTCAACTTTCAAGTGAAGCGAATTGTTATGAAAATCTTTTATTACTCCGATCACAAAGCCGTCCCTCCCCCATAGACTATATCTCTTTCCGATCGGTTCATCCCATCCTGTAATCTTAACAGCCGTCTCGTTTAAAATAAATGCCTGAGAAGTATCGGTTGTGAATTCCTTTGAAAAGTTTCGTCCTTCAATTAACTCGATTTCAAAAAAATCCAGAAAATTATAATTAACTTCAGCGCCATATGTTAAATGACCTTCTTCTCCTTCTGCAAGTCCTTCCCATCTTGCATAATTACTTGCACTGACTGTAACCGGAAGATCCCCGTTAACATATACATCCAGTATTTGTGGATATTGTCTCAAATCATTTTTAAATGGTTCTAAATTCTCTCTTAAATTGCTGTCAGATATATTACCCGTAATAATATGATGCTTTGTGAAACCCAACTTGCTGTTTTTAATGAAATCTAACTGGTTATAAACAGTCAATGTGCAAACGATCATAACAATAGAAATAACAAACTGAATTACGACAAGAGAATTTCGAAAGGCGGAAGACCTTTTTTTAACGGAACCTGTAGTCATTGAGCCTTTGATTACATTTACCGGCTTCAATGCCGACATAAAAAGCGCGGGGTAGCTGCCGGAAATAAGTCCTACAATTAATGCAACGCAGATTAAATACAACAATACCAGGTAATCACTGTAAAAATTAAATTCAAGGTTTTTATTTATAAACGAACTGAATGAAGGCAGTAACAATGAGACAAATATAAGTGAAATAAAAAGCGCCGCTATTGTAAAAATCATAGATTCACCCAGGAACTGCCTGATAATATGACGCCTGCCTGCTCCGACAACCTTTCTTATCCCGATTTCCTTAAAACGGCTTGCCGCCCGCGCAGTAGCAAGATTCATATAATTTAAACATGCGATCATCATGATGAAAAATGCTATCGCTGAAAATAAATAGATGTACAGCATATTTCCATTGGCTTCAATTTCGAAATTAATATTACTGTGCAGATGAATGCTTGTTAATGGCTGTAAATAGAATTCGCCTTCATAATCTTCACCCTTGTATTTTTTTGCCATTGCGGGAAATTTGCTTTCCAGATAATCAGGATTAAAATTTTCCTGAAGCAGAAGGTATGTATTCCATATATCGGCTGCGCTGCTCCATGATTCGATATTCTCTTTTCCGTCTGTTGCATAAAGAGAATTAAACGAAGCCAGAATATCAAACGTGAAATGAGAGTTCTCCGGACAGTTTTCCAATATTCCCGTTACCATATAATCGTACTTCCTGCCGACATTAATTATCTTACCGACAGGGTCTTCGTTTCCAAAATATTTCTTTGCGATTTTTTGAGTAATAAGCATTGAAAACGGTTCTTTAACAGCCGTTTCAGGATCCCCCGAAATAAAAGGAAAAGAAAAAATCTTAAAAAACTCGGGGTCAACAAAAAATACACCTCTTTCTTCAAAAGGATTATTATTATAATATATATAGGCTCTTCTTCTCCTAGCTCTCGTCGAGTAAATTACTTCCGGAAAATCCTCCATCAACGCAGCTTTTAATCCTCCAGGCGATGCATTAAACCTGTTGCTGCCCATATAATCAATTCCGGGAAATTTCATTACTACCCGGTAAATATTATTTGCATTTTCGTGGTATCTGTCGTAACTGAATTCATACTTAACATATAGAAGTATCAAGATACAGCACGTCAAGCCGACCGACAGCCCGGCGATGTTGACAAAAGAATAGCCTTTGTGTCTTTTGATGTTTCTCAGGGTGATTTTTATATAATTGACCAGCATTGTACCTCCTATTACCAGACGCAGTTGAAAATAGGTGGGGATCGAATAGACTACCTGTCCCCAGTACCAGAGTATGGCTCTCAGCGGTCCCTGATGCTCCGCTATTTCCTTGAATTCTTCCTTGAGCTCGATACAAACGGAATGTTCTTGCGTGTACCTCTTCATGCAGGACAGAATCATGCGGGCCAGTCTGGGAGGTCGAGAACGGTTATATCTCATGATTCATAATCCTTAACCAGATCCGGGATGTTGGCCCAGATGGTTCTCTGAAGCTTGAAGGCAGACAGAAGCGATTTTCTGCCGGCTGGTGTCAGGGCATAATAAACACGGCCGTGAACACCTCTCCCTACTGCCTGTTTGCCTTCCGTCTTTCTTATATAGCCTTTACGCAACAGTTGGTCCAGGGCGTTGTAGAGAGTTCCATACATTATGCTTTTTCCCATGGAAGCTTTGATTTTTTTTCGGATAGCCACTCCAAAGGCTTCATCTTCAAGGCTGACGATTGCCGAGAGGATGATCTGTTCCAAAACCGTTAATACTTTCATAATCGATTATCCTTTTTAATACGTATTTTACGTACGTTTAATATATATATAAACCTTCTAAAAGTCAAATTCTTTTCTTTGCTGAGTTTAAGGAGATTTCAAACTCATAAAGTCATCTATTCCCATATTCCCCGTATTAAACTCATAAATCGCTTAACAAAATCGCTCTAAATTGTTTTCATATAACAAGATAGAGGGTGATAATGGCGAAAAAAATAAATCACACAAAAGGTGAAAGATTATACATTCGTTTTAACAGAATAATTAAGCTTGAATTTCATGGCTATTCTCTTTCACGAAATTGATATGGGGAATATTTATTTTTGTTCACTTACGGACATTAACTGTTAATAAATGATACATGCATGTTTCATAAGTGTTAGAAAATCTCAAGAAGATGATATTGGCATGTTTATTGCAGAAAAAAAATGTAGAATGCAGGTTATTTTCAATTCGGAGGAGCCATGTTTAAAAACTACATAAGAATCGCTTACCGGTATTTCATAAGGCATAAGCTGTTTTCTTTTATCAATGTGTTCGGGCTGGCCACCGGACTCTCCATATGCATGATCATCAGCCTCTGGGTCCAGCGTGAATTGAGCTATGACCGCTTCCATGAAAAAAGCCACAGAATCTTCAGGATAGAAAGGGAACTGTTCCGCGAGAACTTATACAGCCGATGGCCTATTACCGGAGGTTCCTATAAACAGGCGCTGATCGACGACTATCCCGAAATCGAGGATGCCGTGCGCTTTTGGCTGCGAGAATTTTCGATAAAGGATCACCAAGGAACCGTTCACAGGCAGGAGGTGTTTGCGGCGGATAATTCGGTTTTTCATATTTTTGATTTTGATCTAGAAGAAGGCGATGAGTCGGCCGCTCTTAATGAACCGATGTCAGTTGTTCTAACTCGAAAAAATGCGATCAAGTATTTTGGAACTGTTGATGTGATAGGCAAATCGCTCACATTCGAGTGGGAAGGAGAACCGGCTGATTTCAAGGTGACTGGAATTTTAAAAGAGATACCTAAAAATTCCCATATTCAATTCAATGCGCTGATATCGATCGCTTCCTATCCCGCCGAGCGTTTTGCCGCCTGGAGACCCAATTATCTTTATACTTATGTCCTCGTCAGGGAAAACACTTCAAAACAAGTTCTGGAAGAGAAGCTAAAGACGTTTGTCAGCCAGCGTTTGGAACCCCACTACGGCGACCTGCTCAGGCCGGGCCTGAGTATTCACAAGGTGCTGAAAATGTATCTTTTCCCTATAACCGATATCCATCTGTATCCCAGCGTCAACTGGGAACTGGAGCCGGGAGGCAGCATCTCGTCGGTTTATATTTTTTCCTCTATTGCCGTCCTTATCCTCATTATCGCTTGCATCAATTTCATGAATCTCTCCACAGCCCGCGCCAGCACAAGAGCCAAAGAAGTGAGTCTGCGCAAGACGGTGGGGGCGGGAAAAGGTCAGCTCAAGAGACAGTTTATTCAGGAATCCGTTCTGATGGCTCTGGTTTCCCTTATCATCGCTTTTTTTCTATGTTCATGGTTTATCCCCGCATATAATGGGATTTTTGGAGAAAATCTATCGCTTGCTCTGTTTTCTCAATCGAAAAACTTGATCCTTCTTATCGCGACAACCTTTGCCGTCGGAATATTAGCCGGCCTGTATCCGGCATTCTATCTGACAAGATTCGAACCAGTAGCTGTACTCAAGGGAGGGCCCCAGCCGGGAAGCCGGAAGTCTTCATTTCGCAGAAATATGGTCGTTATTCAGTTTGTCATCTCCACGACTCTGATTATAGGAATGTTCACCATTCACAAGCAGATGAAGTACATCCAAAACCGGTCTCTGGGTTTTGACAAAGAAAACGTCCTTATCCTGCCAGCAAGAAGCCAGCAAGTATCTCAAAGCTATGATGTTTTTCGGAACGATCTTTTGTCCAACTCTCAAATCGATTCTGTATCCGCTTCATCAGATATCCCTGGAGAATCCTATTACAGCAACGGAGGCATCTATCATCGAGGATCGGACATAGGGGCCAATGTAACCTTTCTAACAAGCCATTATGATTTTGTAGAGACATATCGCATGGAGGTTATTGCCGGGAGGTCATTCTCAAGGGATTTCGGCACAGATACCGAAGGAGTCGTAATACTGAACGAAGCCACGGCCCAAAAGATGGGATGGTCTCCTGAAGAAGCCATACAAAAAGAAATAGAATGGGGAGATGCAGCCAGCGTTGTTAAGGTCATCGGTGTTGTTAAAAATTTCAACTTCAGATCCCTCAGGCGAGAAGTTGAACCGATGGTTTTAATGCTGGAGCCCAATTATATTCTTGCTATCTCAGTCAGGGTTCTTCCCGGCGATATGGAAAAAACATTGAGTTTTATTGAAAGGAAATGGAAAACAACGTTTCCAGGAGAACGGTTCGAGTTTGGTTTCCTCGATGATCGCATTAATCAGCTCTACGAGCGCGAAAAGAAAATGCAGATCCTTTTGCTAATTTTTTCCTCTCTTTCCATACTAGTTGCTTGTTTGGGAATTATCGGCCTGGCCGCCTTCACCGCCGAAGCCAGAACAAAAGAGATTGGAATCCGTAAGGCACTGGGAGCCTCGGTGGGAAGCATCACTCTCTTGCTGTCCAAAGAATTTATCAAATGGATCCTGCTGGCCAATATCGTGGCCTGGCCCCTGGCAATATACGTGATGAACAAATGGCTGCAGAATTTTGCCTATAAAGCCAGCATTGGGTGGTTCGTCTTAGTCTTCGCGGCTCTCATGACTCTGCTCATAGCCACATTCAGCTTCATTTTTCAGGCTGTCAAAGCCGCATACGCCAATCCGGTGGACAGCTTGAGATACGAATAATCTCCCTGTTCGATAATTAGGATTCTATTTGTTAGGGGAAGAACTCATTGTGTTGTAGTGAATAATACTTTAAATATAGGAATTTTTTTTTGTGCTTGCGACAAATACCACTCAATTCTCCCCATTAGTATGCCATAAAAATTTCAGCGCCATGGCTGGCCTTATTTTTTTGGATGGCCGTGCCATCCTCTCTGCAGAGCTGTGCACCGCAGGAATCACCCTTTCCTTCGAACGTAGCTTTCTCCCATTTATACCCCTTCTGCCGTCCGCTGTCTCAGATGCCGAGGATAAAGCTTTTTTCCTGTTTAATCCCTCACAGCCAAAGTTGACTCCAAGCTGAGTTTTCGATATACAAGATGTGGCCTTAATCATAACTCATTGAGAGGAACAGTAATGATCGAAAAAACGTTAGCCATCATCAAGCCCGACGCCGTGAAAAAGAAACTCGTGGGCAAGATCATCCAGAGAATCGAAGACGAGGGATTCAAAATATCCGGCCTGAAGATGCTTCACCTCACCAGGGAAGAAGCTAAGGATTTTTATACCGTCCACAAGGACAAGCATTTTTATGACCCCCTGACAGACTTCATGTCCTCAGGGGAAATCCTGGTCATGGTTCTGGAAAAAGAAAACGCCATCTCCCACTGGCGGGAAGTGATGGGCGCCACGGACCCGGCTCTCGCCAAACCCGGCACCCTGCGCCAGATGTACGGCTCCTCCGTCGAGAGAAACGCCACCCACGGCTCGGACAGCCCGCAGACCGCAGAGTGGGAAATCGACT
>Ga0209636_10000791_pt1 | contig 31565 bp, 28 predicted proteins | sample DeeMarSWOR152_54_FD_187464 | JGI IMG/M metagenome (GOLD analysis project Ga0209636, IMG submission 187464) | Marine sediment microbial communities from White Oak River estuary, North Carolina - WOR-1-52-54 (SPAdes) (version 2) | ecosystem: Environmental > Aquatic > Marine > Intertidal zone >...
TACAAACACTACACAAGCCGGGAAAGGGATTCGAACCCCCGACCTGAGGTTTACAAAACCACTGCTCTACCACTGAGCTATCCCGGCAAATGCCTGTGCAAAATCAGCACCAATTGTGTTACTGCTATACTATACTCAATAATCTGAAAAAGTCAAGAATTGCTCAGTAAAGGTAATGTGGAGTTGCTTTTATCTCAGGTGAATCAACCTCTCAACAAGCTTGAAATTGTCTGTCTCAAAACAAATAAAGTAGACACCTGTTGGAACAAATCGGCCATAATTATCAACACATTCCCATGTGATTGCAGACTGAGGAAGTGATAGATGAGAGTGGATACTCAATGTCTTAACTAATCTTCCTGCTGCGTTGAAAATCTTTAGGGACGCCCCTTTTTTCTCTCCATCATTTCTTGTCTGCCAAGAAATTTCTACTCGATCTCGACAAGGATTTGGAGATACAACGAGTGATGGATTGACATTAATAAATCCAGGTTGTTCTGATTCTGCAATACCAGTTTCGACCTCAACCTTTTCTAAACATGAATAATCTCCCCATCCATAGGTAGTATTATTTCCTCTCACATAGTAGTAGTACTCACCTTCCGGATGACTAGTAAATTGATATGATGTATCAGTAATGACCGAAGATATTGTATCAACATTATAGAAAAAACAGATTGGATAAATATCATCTATATAAAATCCAGAATTTGCAGTATGGTCGTCGGTCATCGAACGGAATCTAATATAGATGGATTTACCCTCCCATGCGGCCAATGAATATGACTTCCTTGTCCATCCACCTGAATTACCAGAGTAACGGTCATCAAGACTGAACCATTCTTTTGTGTTTTCCGAGACTTCCGCAATGGCAACATCATGATTGAATTGTAAATCGTACCAACACCAGAAAATCAATGAATCCTCTGCCTGCACCAGATACGGATGTGCAGTACGCACCCCGTGATGCATGTTATGCTCATTACCAGAATAGAGACTGTATGAGCCAGAATGAGATTGGTCCATTGAAAGGGTGAAGCCTTCAAGTATCCATCTACTGGTCCCTGATTCCAGACTGTCTTGGATGATCGAGGGATATGATAACTCAACCAATTCCCAATGCGTGGGATGATTGTCAATACTATTTTGAGCATGCCAGTACAAGGTAAAATCCTCACTCACCGTACCCAAGGAATAGACATGTGGTTGCGGCACAAATCCCTCAGCAACGAGCATTAAAGAATCAGCAAATCCAGCAAGATACTTCACTGCTTTAAAGACCTGGAGAGAGATAAAATCTAAATCACTCGGGTCTTGATAAAACGCAGTTCCAATCTCTGCACCGTAAAAGAGTGAAGAGAGACCAGCAACCCATTTATTGTATCCATAAATCCAGTCCCTTGTATTTCCAGTGGTTGGATATGGATTAAAATATGATTGTCCTGCCGTATATGTTCCGCCCTGGAGTCGTTCCATCATAGCTGCCATATAATTACCCCTCGTCATATACAATGTAGAATCTGGAGAACCTTGTGGTTTATATCCCCAAGGGTACATAATCAACTCTCCATAACTATGGAGACTGAAACCCGCTGTGATCCTATGTTCGCGTATATAAGTCGTGTATGCCTGAATTTCATCGCCTGAGTAAGGATATGCGCCACAGAACAGCTCAGAGGCTGGGTAATGACTCGCACTGTAGCCTTCAACGCCACCCCAGTAGCCATCCAATTCTCCATTACATGCGCCACCATAATTACGATTTGGATCTGTCCCAATGGTATCACTAAAAGGTTCCCGATTCTTGCGCCACCAATGCGCTGCAGGATAATCATATACATACCCGTCAACATTGATCAAGGGAAAGCAATAAATTTCAGTAGTATTGATAATGTCAGTAATTTCAGGAATAATCCCATAAGAGCTGAGTATTGAATCAGCAAAGAAGAGCACTGCTTGTGGTGTTGCCCATTCCCGAGAATGGTGACACCCGTCAAGGGAAAATCGCGGTTCGTCTTCTTCAAGATATGGATTATCAGAGATCTTCACACCATATATCCATCTACCTTCATACGTAGGAATTGGCAAGGAGTCAAAGGCACAGAGTGTTGGATAGTTCTGTGCCAAATTCTTTAGTGAATCATTAATTTCAGTATATGAAAGATACGCCCCGCGTACCTTTTCTTTTTCATATTCAAGGCTCTGCACCATAACTTCATAAGGCAAACCCGATGCAATCACTAGATTGAGACCATCTTGGTTGACGACAAGATCATACCATTCACCATATCTTCCCGCAGCGATGTCAAACGGTGTGTTGGATAATCTTCTCAAATCAACCCAAGATGGCGTATAGACTCGCACTATCATATCTTGAGCATAGACAGATGTAATGATAGAAAGAAATAAAATACTTTGTTTCATCGTACCTTCCTGTATTCTGATTGCGCGTAGAACTCACTTATCTTGGTCAATATTTCACACTTAAATCTCAATATAGGCATGACCGTGTATTACTATAACAATTATGCCTTTAGTGTCAAGTATTGATTTATCAATGAAATTGCCTATAATTACTCCATGCTGCGTCGAAACCCAATCCCAACTGTAGATATAATTATTGAAATCAAAGAAGGAATTGTGCTCATAAAGAGAAAGAATCCACCTTTTGGATGGGCATTGCCCGGAGGTTTTATCGAATACAATGAGTCTGCTGAAGACGCCGCATTACGAGAGGTGCATGAAGAGACCGGTTTGGTGTTGGAAAATTTGAGACAGTTCCACACCTATTCTGCACCAGACCGTGACCCACGCCATCATACTATCTCTATTGTTTTTACTGCAAACGCGAAGGGCACACCACGCGCAGACTCCGACGCAGCCAATATTGGTGTTTTCACCAAAGAAAGCCTGCCTCAACCACTTGCCTTTGATCATCACCAAATCCTGGAAGATTATTTTAACAAAAAATATTGAACCATGAAATTTCTCCACACAGCAGACCTACACCTGAAAAAAGAAGAGGAAAAGAGAATCAAGATTCTTCAATGGCTCATAAACAAAGCCGATGAGATAAAGGCAGACTATTTTATAATCGCTGGTGACCTCTTTGATTCAGATACCGATGCAGCTCTCTTGCGGCCAAATCTCAAGAAACTCTTCGAGAGCGCACACACACAATTCCTGGTCATCCCTGGTAATCATGACGCGAAATCCTTTAGCCATGATTATGACTATGGCAGTAATGTCATGCAATTGGTGAAAAGCCCGTTTGAAATTATTCAATACAATGGCATAACGATCTGTGGCGTGCCCTTTCAGGATAGGAAATTCAGCGAATGTATCAAAGAACTACCTCCAGAAGTTGACATACTCATAGCCCACGGAACTCTGTATGATGAATCATTTATCTACACGCTTCTTGATGATGAAGAAACAAAGTATATGCCCATATTCCCTGCAAACCTTGAAAATCGAGCACGCTACGTAGCACTGGGGCATCTGCACTCAAGATATATCGAAAAGAAATATAAAAAAACACACGTAGTCTACCCTGGTTCACCGATTGCACTCGATACAAAATGTAACGAAGGACGTCTCTTTTCACTCGTTACCATAGACAAGAAGCAGTTTGCAGTAGACTTCATTGCAGTTGAACATTCTCCCTATTGGCTCAGCAAAGAGTTCTTCGTCTTCCCTGGAAGCGAGCAACAAAAACTGCAAGAACTCACATCGTTTCTTGGCAGCGTCGACGAGATAACTGTGATGCCCAACGTCATAATCAACGGTTACATTGCGCAAAAGGATAGAGAGTTTCAACAACATATCGATGAATTAGAACAGAAGTTCAAGGACAAATTCACAGATCTGCACATTGCCAATAATGTCAGATCTTGGGATACCATCATCGAAAATCGTTTGGTTCAAAATTTTGTAAAAAAGACCCAAAACCTTGATGATGCATTGCGTAAAAAAATACATGAAATCGTCTTTCCCATTTTTAGTGACGCACTAAAATGAAAATTAAAAGAATCGAGATACACAATTATGGACCTCTGAGAGACTTTGCTCTCGAACCCAAAGACTTTGCCTGCATTTTTGGTGAGAACGAATCAGGGAAGACTGCTCTTGTAGAGATTCTCTGTTATATTCTATTTAAGAAAACAATAGCAGCTCTGCGCTTCCCAAAGCCTGAAAATGTCCTCATAGATGTAGAGGAAGATGGAAAAGCATTCGCGCTTCCTGTGCGAAAATCTCACCCGACATTGCCACAAGCCGATGTAGCCAATCTTTTGTATGTACAGGCATCAGAATCTGCATTGTACAGAGAACGTGAAGAAAGAAATTTCTGGGAAGGTATGAAGACCATCTTCAGCAGATTTGGTAAAGGTATATCATTTGCAAAACTTGACGAAAAAATCTTCAAAGCTGTAGGCTTGACCCAGAGGCGAGAGAACTGGACAGATGACAAAGAGAATAAAATAGCTACTGAAAAGGAACGATTTCATAAACTCGGAGAGTACATAAAGAATATCAATGATGTCGAGAAAAAGGAAAATGAACTAGTAGAACTGACTGATAAATACCAGTCATTAAAGGAAGAACAAGAGCAGATTGATACCTACAAAGAGTACCAGAAGTACAGGGAACTTGTGAGTCTCTATAATCAGTACCGGGAGAAGAGAGCGCATCTTCAGGAATACGAACGATACAAAGATGAATATCTTGACAAATGGAGGAAATTAGAAGATGGGCACAAGGCGCGTCAGCAGGCGGAACAGAGAGTGAACGAGCTCAACAATGAGATTTCTGCATTAGAGAATGAAGCCGAACAGCTAATAAGAAAAGATGAAATAATTGAAAAAGAAAACATCAAATCTTGTATTGTCCGAGCAGCAGTAGGTGTAACTCCTCCACGCTTATTCATTCCCGGCATGATACTTATTGTCGCTACAATAATCATTATTCTGTCGTTTTTCCTAACTATACCAAAGAATGCTGCTATCGTAATCTTTATTGCTACCTGCATCTACTTCATACTCACCTTATACAAAAAACGGCTCTTTGAAAAAACAGTGAAGGAAGACAAAACCTTATTAAACAAAGCAAAAAGCATCTTCCCAGAGGTTACGACTCTTGATCAAGTAGCTATTAAGATAGATGAAATAAAAGAGCAGAAGGGGGCAAAACTAACACTCCTCAAAGAGAAGGAAAAACAGCGAGAAGAACACATGAGTGGGAAGTCGGTCGCAGATATTAATCAAGAAATCGCTGACCTCCGCAGCAAGACAGGTCTTGCTGAATTAAGCGATTTAGAGGCGAAGGTAAGGGAAAGGACAGTACTAGAAAAGAAAAGAAATGAACTGTATGGAAAAATCTTTGGCCATCTTGCCGAGCGCGATGATAAAAAATGGCAGAGAATGATAGAAGAAAGAAAGACATCCAAACCCGATAAAGAACCGGACATGAGTCGCGAGAAAGATGTTGAACAAGAGCTTAAAGCAACACGGAATAACATAGAGAGTCTGACAAGCAAAATCAATATTCACAGGAATATATTGAAAGGTGTATACAACATCCCCGATGACCGTGCAGCGTTTATTGAATATGACAGACTCAGAAAGCAATTAAATGATTACGAAATCGAAAAGAGAGCTGCCCTGACAGCACGCAAAATCCTGAAAGAAATGAGTAGTGAGCTCGATGAATATATCATCGATATTGTAAAAGGTAATGAAAGTCTCAGTGAATATTTTAGGATAGTCACAGAGCGTTACGACGAAGTAGAGGTTCAGAACAAAAGTTTTATCGTGAGGCAAAAAGATGGCAGAAAATTCAAGATAGATGAATTATCAAGCGGCGCGCAGGATCAGCTTCTCCTCTGCTTTAGAATTGCTGCGTTGAGAAAAATCTATCCGCAAGGTAGCTTCTTGATACTGGACGACGCCTTCATCTTTGCAGATTGGGCTCGCCGGCCAAGGCTTGTTGAGTTGTTAAAGAAATTCATTGATGACGGCAATCAAGTAATCTACCTCACCTCAGATGATCACACCCGTGATTTATTGAAACAATACGGCGCACAAGTAACCGCGTTATGATTTCAAAAACATAAAAACACTTTAGCTAAACATTTAATGCTACACCTATTCTCGTAATTACGAGAATACGAGACATCGATTTTGACTTGAAAAATAGCTCATACAGTTTATACTTGCTTTGATATGAGATTACCAACTGACATCGAGCATAAAATTCTCACATTACTTGGAATGTCGAATTTGACCTGGAAAACAGTCGCTGCATACGAGAATCGGCTTCAGCGACTCAGAAGGCAGATGTATGCACTCTCGGATGATTATGTGCAATCACGGTTTTCTGCAGATACAAATGCTGATGCCTATTTCGCTTACAACTTCCCCATGAATTTTATGAAAGCGATGATCATTGGACAGAAAGTAAGATTTTTCTATCCACAATTATTCAATCAAAAAAATATACTCCACATTCTGGATATAGGTTGTGGCGAAGGCGCGGCAATGTTCGGTCTCTACTATAGTCTCAAGAACTCAAAGCAGTTCATGCTGACTGGCCTTGACCAATCAAGTACCAAGCTTAAGAGATGTCGGAAAATAGCATCAGGACTACAACAATGTTCAGCTCATATCCGTGTCGAACTTAGGAAACAGGATGCGTCTAACGGTCTTCTCCCAAAACGTTCACAAAAACATGATGTCATCATTCTTGCTAACTCACTCGCGGAGATATTCACTACAAATACTATTCCAATAACATTTATCGAACGAATCTCTAAAAGTATTCACGATGATGGAATAATAATCATTGTAGAGCCAGCCCTAAAACATCTAGCGCGTCGGCTCATGCATTTACGGACAGAGATAGTACAAAAAGAAAAGAGATTTATACTCCTACCCTGTCTCCACGAAAAGGAGTGTTCATTGATAGAAATCAGAAAAGGAAAGGAATGGTGTCACGAATCAATCTCGTGGACACCACCTGATTTTATGAAAATCCTTAATCAGGGTCTCAACAGAGAGATTGACCGTCTGAAATTTTCACATCTTGTCATTTCCAAACAGTCACTGCACAAACCGAGAGGTTTTCTTGTTATGAGCTCATTATTAAGAGAAAAGGGAAAGAAAAGATGTTATCTCTGTACAGAGGATGGCTTGGTAGAATTAGTTCGACTCAATAAACATAGCACCAAATCAAACAAAGAATTCGATAGCATAAAGAAAGGGAATATTATCGCTCTTGAAGAGTATGTCAACGTAAAACAACATTATTGGCAGGTAACGAAGGAATCAAAGATACATATTTTGTTTAGTTAAAAGTATTGTTCTACTTTCTCTTCTTTTGGCGCGTAATGAGAGAATTGCATGGTATGAATGCCATGCCCCTGGCTCACCGATCGTAAATCTGTAGCGTAGCCGAATGATTTTGCAAGGGCAAGGCTTGCGGTTATGATTTTCTCTTTTTTGTGGGTCTCAACATTCAATATCCTCCCCTTACGTGCGTTTAAATCATTGATTACATCTCCTAGATACGTATCTGGCACTATAATTTCTAACGACATTATCGGTTCCAAGAGAATAGGTTTACCCCTCATAAAAGCATCTCTGAAGGCAATCTGCGCAGCTATCTTGAATGCAAGTTCGTTTGAATCGACAGGATGATAAGCACCATCAAGTATTGCTACCTCGATATCGATTACTGGATACCCCCAGTAGACACCCACCTCAGACTGTTCTTTTATTCCTTGTTCTATTGAAGGAATATATTCCCTTGGAATAGCACCTTCCTTGATTTTCCTCTTGATTACAATACCGCTTCCCCGTTCCATCGGTGTCATTCCAAGGGTGACAATGCCGTACTGACCTCTGCCACCAGTCTGTTTGATAAATCGACCTTCTGCCTTAACCTCCTTTGTGATTGTCTCGCGATAGGAGACCTGAGGCTTACTCACATTACATTCGACGCCGAATTCACGCTTTAAGCGGTCTACAATAATTTCAAGATGTAATTCACCCATACCAGAAATTATACGCTGCGATGTTTCCTCATCAGTCCTTACTTTAAATGTAGGGTCTTCAATCTGTAGATATTTTAATGTATTATCAAGCTTTGCATCGTCCATCTTTGTGTTTGGTTCCAGAGAGACGAAAATCACCGGCTCAGGGAATTTCATTGGCTCAAATGATATTGGGTGCTTCGTCGCGCAGAGTGTGTAGCCAGTTTTACATTCGCGCAAACCAATTATGGCGCCTATCTCACCCACAGTGAGTGATGGCTGTTCTTCTCTCTTGTTTGCATGCATGAGCAAGAGTCTACTGACTCTATCAATTCGCTTTGGCGGATAAATCAGGACCTTGTCGCCACGTTTGACCTCACCCGAGTAAATCCTTATGTAGTATAACAGACCGAGATGCGGATCGGTTTGAGCCTTAAAGAGAAATGCTGAGAACGGCTCATCAACTGACGGTTTCCTTGTTTCTTCTTTTGATGTTTGTGGATTAAACGCCTTTATTGGTGGGAGCTCAATCGGAGAAGGAAGATAATCTAGCACCGCATCAAGAAGTTTCTGAATACCCTTATACTTGAGTGCGCTACCAAGGAGAACAGGGAATATACTGAGGTCCTTTGTCCCTTTTCTTATGGAGGATTTTATGTTTTCGGCAGGAAGAGTCTTCCTGGCAAAATAGTTGTCAAAAATCTCCTCATCATACTCCGCGAGTGTTTCAAACATTTGAATACGATAGTGTTCAGTAATTTCTTTATATTCCTTCGGAATTTCTGCCTCCTTGTATGTCACTCCTAATGTCTCCTCTTCCCAGTACACAGCTTTTTCTTCGATAATGTCAATCAGTCCCAGAAATTCATCGTCCTGACTAATAGGAATTTGGAGAATGAGAGGTCTTAACGACAATTTATCCTGCATCTGTTTAATTACCCTGTAAAAATCTGCGCCGATTCTGTCCATCTTATTCACAAAGGCAATACGTGGCACTCGATACTTATCAGCCTGATGCCACACGGTCTCACTCTGTGGTTGAACACCCCCAACTGCACAGAAGATTGCAATCAGACCATCGAGAACCTTCATCGACCTTTCCACTTCAACGGTGAAATCAACATGCCCGGGAGTATCAATGATATTGATCCGATGCCCTTTCCAGTATGATGTGGTCGCAGCAGAGGTAATCGTAATACCCCTTTCCTTTTCCTGCTGCATCCAATCCATTGTTGCCGAACCCTCATCTACCTCACCCATTCTCCTTATCTTACCGGTATAGTATAACATCCGTTCTGTGGTGGTTGTCTTCCCAGCATCAATGTGTGCTGCAAGCCCAATATTTCTGATAGTCCTAAGGTCAATCATAGTTATAGTATATACGGAACTCAGGCATAGTCAATCAGGAGGATGAGAGAATCAATAATTGTAGAGCGATATAATTATGCGGCACACGGTTGCGAAAAGCGCTACGGTTTGGAATATCGGTTTCGCCAAATGAATAACAAATCGCTTTTCGAAACCTACACCGTAAACCGATGTTTCTGTGTCATTCAAGTATCCTGCGTTCGCGCCTCACCGATGATTTTATCTCGTTACCATGGTAACGCCCAACTGCAACTGGTAGTTTTTTATATACTACAATGACAAAACCATCACTCAAACTCGATTGAGGCTGTATCTTGAGTCTTTCTCCTTTTAAGAACTTCTTTAATTGCCATTCCTTTATTTCGTAGAAATTTCTCAATGCTTTTTTACCAAACAATTGAATAAAATCATTATCCGGTTTTATATCGTGCCCATAAATCTTCCCGAACTCCAATCCTCTTCTCACTGCCTTCACCTCCCAGAAAGAATAAACCTCGGGAGTTGCAATAAAAGACAAACCCCTGTTTTGGAATATGGAGTATCCTTTAAACCGGTTCGGCTCAATGCCAAATCTTCGATCAAAATACTCGACCGCAGAACCTTCAAATTCGATCTTACCTATATAATCGAGGCGCTGTTTCTGTACTCCTCTCTTTGTTATTTTGGCAATAAAAAAAGGTGCCGTGTCATTGTCCTGCGGCAAAATTCGTGAACAATATGCCAGTCGCTTATCAAAACTCTCACCATTCCATCGTATAATGCCCTGACGTGTCTTAAAGTGAGGAATAGCAATAGGCAACAACTCCGCCTCGGGAAATTTCTCCAGCAGATACGCAACTACTGCCTCATTCTCTTCCGGCGCAATGGTACAAGTTGAATAGACCATTATCCCCCCGGGTCTGAGTGCCCTAAATCCTGATACGATGAGCCCCCTCTGAACCCTCGCCATTCTTCGGATATTCTGTAATCCCCAGTGGTATAATACAGCCTTGGATTTTCTAATGGTTCCCTCAGCACTACAAGGCGCATCAATAAGAACGCGGTCGAAATATTCTGGCAGCACCTTATCAATTCTCTGGCCGCGCAGACTAATAACCGACTCGTTCAACAGTCCGCATCGCTTGGTGTTGAAGATGAGACCTCTGATTCTCTTTCTGCTCATTTCATTTGCTACAAGTAAACCGGTGTTCTCCATTGACTGAGCAATTTGCGTTGTCTTGGAACCCGGCGCTGCACAAAGGTCTAACACAACCTCCCCTGGTGATGGATCGAGGACAGTGACTGGTATCATTGACGCCACTTCCTGTACATATATCAAACCAAGCGTGTGTGTAATATGGTTACCGAGCTTCATCTTATCACATAACAGAAAACCATCAGTGTAAAATGGCAATACCCGTACTTTCAAATCTCTGATGAGTGAGAGGATATCATCCCGCTTCGCCTTTAAGGTATTTATTCGAAAAGACTGAACAAGCGGTCTATCGATATATTCCATGAATTGACTGAAATCTGGAATAATTGACCTGTAGCGTGAAAATAACATTTCGCTCTTCATTATATCATTATAGCATTGAACGCTAAAGAGTCAACAAAGGAGAACATTTTCCTTCTTCTGAATCACTATCCAAAAGAAAATAATGCATAAACAAAAGGGGGAGTGATCGCACTCCCCCTTGTTACAACTGCAGATATTATTTTACCAAGAGCAATCTTTGGGTTTCGGTAAAATCTCCGTTTTCAAGTTTCAAGAAATAGACTCCACTTGAAACCTCAACCCCAAAGTCATTTCGACCATCCCAGACAATCTCGTTGGTTGATTGCATGGCACGATTGCTAAATTTCTTGACCAGTTTCCCGGTCACGTCGTAGATTCGCAAAACCGCATCATCTGAGGCGATCTTCCCTACACTATAGACAATACAGACCTCTCTGTTGAATGGATTTGGATATATTTTTAGATACGTAGCCTCAATATGAGCATTTTGATCTTCTTCAATGCCTAATGAGAAATGTGCGTTTACTACTTTATCACCGTTCATGGTTATGTCTATAGGATTGATCGGTCCACTTGCACCACCGCTCCAGTGGTCAAAATGCCATCCTGAATCAGGAATCGCTGTTAGGGTTACGATCGTTCCTTCTGGATACACTTCCCAATCAGGATCTTTTGTCACAGAGCCACTACCAATGATATTGATAGTCAAGGTATAGGTAATCGTCGCTGTATCAACATAATCCCAGCCTATTGCATCAAACATGACCTTATCAGGCTCTTTATAAAAATCAGAGTAGTATGTCTGTCCGTATGAGAATGCAGGTTGCATACACGCATACACAAGACCCTGAGCAAAGTGAGATGCTTGATACGGAGTACCATCCTCCATGCGATATTCAACTTCAATAATATCAGAATTTACATCACGGCTAGAACTACCTCCAATGTCTTTCCAAACGAGACGGGCTGTTGTCTGAAACTCAGGCAGGGTATCTGGATTGTAGTCGCCGGCGCCATCAGTATCTTGGAATCGGTAGATGTCGAGCGCCTCCATATCGTATGTGCGGAAATCAGCTCCAGATACGAAGCCTAATACGTGTCCTGTCTCGTGGGCGGCAATCGATTGAAAACACATATGGCCTGCTGTGATGCCGTCACTGGGGTCATAGTCAAAGGAAAAATTCGTACTGAATGTCATGCTGGCTGACGTTGCTATATATGGTCCGATTGCAGCATTGTAGTTGCCCACGCTGAACCAAACTTTGTCTTCATCAGTAACTGTTGAGGAGCTATAGTTGTATCGAACAGGAATCGTATTTGTCGTAGGAAGCCAATCATGAATAACATCGTCATAGTCCATGTCATTGATTAGACTATTGCGCACGGTCGTCCATGCCACAGCTCCTGCATACTGATTACTCGTTGCGCCAATAACCCCTGGTCCGAGCGGAGCGAAGTTGACATTGATAGTAATGGTGACACTGTCATCGAACAAATTCTCAATATATATCGCAATAGATTCCAAGGCTGCCGCAGCGCCTGGTGGCGGATTAGAGACATTATACACGATGTTCAGTCCGCCACGCTGACCATCCGGACTCACTACGATCTTGTTAGGATCATTCTCAAACGCCTCTCGCGCAGCCAAAACTGCCTCTTTAAACTCATCGAGGCTCACCGCGGTCAGGTCGCTCCCAACCATTGGCCATGTCACAATTTGAGCTTGGAGTTCAACTACAGAGCCATCTATGTAGAGCGTGCTCTGCCTGACCGGACCTGGCTCGATAAAATACATATTCTCTGCAGCAATCGAACGCTGTGCCGATTCAGCTAACAGCTGAGGAGAGATAAAGAACATAATACATACAACGCATATCACCTTATTGTATTTCATCTTGTCCTCCTTCTCATCTTAGTTTTTCTATAAGGACAAAATCTGTCCAAAATTTGCCCATTGAAAGGTTTTCTGATTCACCACCGGACACAATGAGCAGGTTTAAATCTCTTATAAGGCATTATAGCCATTATGCGTCCTCTGTCAAGGGTATCTAATTTATATTTATCTATATATGAATAGTATACAAAAGTTACTAAGCTGAAATAAAAACCATTGACAAGATAAGAAATGTGTATACAATTTCAATGAGGAGGCGTTATGAAATTCTTGGCATATCTATCAGGTATAATCGGTATTGTCAGTATCATATTAGGTTTTATCGCACGATTATTTATGCCTTATAAAGTACTCTTAGGATTAGGCGCACTCACATATATGAGATTTACCAACACTATGCTGCTCTTCACTATTGTCTTCTTGTTACTCTACTACATGAAGGAAAAATAAAAGCATTGCACTGCCTATGGCCAAAAACTCATGAGGCACCACCTCCATGACTGAAAGTGATATTCTCCGAGCATTGTAGATATCGAAGAAGTTGAGAGGAAGAGATAATATATTCGATACAATAGGGGTCGGTGGTTACATGATAACCATCGACCCTCCTGTTTCTCGAGGATCGAGAAAAAGACATGCCAATCAAGTCCTTCAAACATATTAGTCATACACAAGGGAGGTACTGTGACTGCAAATAAAGAGGTGAATGTCAAAAAGAAGAGTGGTGAGCTCCTGGATAGGATTGAAAAAATATGGAATCGATTGAAGATAGCACGTTCTGCAGGAAGGAGAGATTTCCAGACCTATGAGTTTGTACTCTATGAATCCTTGAGTGCCCTCCGTGCCTTAGTCATTGACCACGAACGCCGTCTCAGTGTAATCGAGCAAGAGTTACAAAAAGGTAAGTAATTATGTAAGGTACTTAATGATGGTATTGTACTACGAGAATCCTCTGCAATGGTTTTTCTCTACATCATCCCTGGTTTCTTGTTCTGTGCTGGCCATTCAACAACACGTCTAACCCTTCTCTCCCGAGTCTCCTTCTTTTTTGCATCCAGTATCCACCAGACATAGGTCTTCTTATAACTGGGTGCAAAATTATTGAAGTTCTTCAAGGCCTCTTTGTTCTTCGCCAGCGCCTTTCTGAGCTCCGCAGGTACGGTAAAGCTCTTCCCTGCTGCTCGTTCTCGCGCACTCTCTTTGCGGTTCTTCTCTACTTCTTTGAAAAGAACTAGACCCCTCTTTGTCATCCTACCTTGCTTAATCATCTTCTGTGCCCGCTCGATATTCATTTTGGACCATATACCTCCGGCTCTCCGTGGTGTGTATTTCTGAGCATATTTTTCATCATCAATCCTGCTCACCGTGCTATCTATCCACCCAAAACACAAAGCCTCCTCAACTGCGTCGTTATAGGGAATCCTCTTTTTGCCAGTATGTCTTTTATAATAGATCAACCAAACTTCTTTCTTGGTCTTGTGATTCTCCTTGAGCCATTCACGCCACTCTTTCCTATTAGTTACGTACAAGGTCTCAGTTATTTTTCATTCCTTCTTCTGTTACTCACTGCATTTGAGACTCTCTGGATATTTTGCCACAATCTGGCGTACCTCGTCTGATACATTCTTGAGAAACCCGGTTCCTGCATAAGATCTACAGATTAAATCATAGTTCGCCTCATAGGTATAATCAGAAAATTTTGCGGTAACATCTCCTCCCTCGCCAGCAGAAATATCTAGTATTTTGACTGGTTCACTACAAGAGAAATTGAATGCGTTAAAATTCAAAAAGCGGAGATTTGGATTCGATTTTGTACGGAAGTGAATACGACCATTCTTGACATCATAGACAATCCGAAACATAGTCACATTTACAGCCACTTTGTCCAATATTTCCCAGGCATAGTCAACTGGATCAGCATTCTTCTCTGAATCCCAGCTATTTACCCCTTGGGCAGCCCATACAAATCGTTTCAAGGAATAGTCTGCAGCATCAAACACCTCACTTGTTTCATCACCTTCATAGACTTTAAGAAGATCTACTGAGTATTCATATGTATTGTTTGTGAGCACACTAACAGGAAGATTCTCTTTGGTATGTACAACAGTCTTGCCTGCGAGAAATTCAATGGTTGCTACGCGTCCGTTACGGTCACATACCAAAAAGTGCAGGGGAGTAGAATTCCTTACCGAGATCCGGACATCGTCATTGCTTGCTATTACTTCATCCACTGTAGCAAAATTGTCTAGTTGGTATTGAACCCACTGAAGATCACTCAGGCCAGAGCGGGAATCAGGATGTGGATACTCTGTATGTTCGAGCCACATGCACTCAAGAACCAATCCAGCTTCGTTCATGCCACCGAGAGGAAACTCCCGACCGTATTGGTTAAATGTGATGCTGCCATATTTTGAGACCCACTGTGCCGGATTGTCCTCTGTCAATGCTGTCTTTATAACACCTCGTTTGTTAACGATAACAAGACAGTGTTCGATTATCCAATCATAATTTCTGCCATAAACCCACTCGCCATTGTGCTGAAAACAGAACGTTGTACAAGGAGAAGAGAACTCCGGCAACAGTAGTATAATAACTGCAAGAAATAGAAAAATAATTCTGCGTATCTTCATGGACTACCTCCTTTCACCATAGCTTCCCCTCCCTCGATGGGAGGGGATAAAGGGGAGGGTGAGAACTAATTTCTTCTCAAAACAGACGAAATCAACGACATACTCTCCTATCAGCTGCTTTTTCCTCAATTACCCCTCATTGTCTCTCACGCAATACCATATCCTTTTCTCAGCCGGAGTCATATTTCTTCTTAATCGCTTTATTTGCATTTTATCTCTCGGTGTTAATTTTATCTCTCACCCCACCTTTATCCTCCCCTCCGTAGAGCCTCGCCCTACGAGAGCGGACCATCAAAAAGGGGAGGTCAATTAGAATAAACCACTTTCGGTTGCTGTCACAATTGCAATAAACACTTTCATAAGAAATCTCACACACAAAGATAAACCTAAAAATCATCTATTTCCAAACAGCCACAAGAATTAATTATTACCAGAAAATCATGTTTTGTCAATCCATATGCATTGACAATGCCGCATGGTTGACAGTGTTTGAGATATTATTATAATTCTCAGATGGTTGCACAAGAAAAGAAGGCATTACTAATCATTGATGTTCAAAACGATTTTTGCCCTGGAGGCACGCTCGCAGTTAAAGACGGTGATAAAGTTGTACCAAGCATCAATCAAATCATGAGAAAATTCTACAGGGTAATTGCAACACAAGACTGGCACCCTAAAAATCATGTCTCATTTGCCAAAAATCATGCTGGTACAAAAGCCTATGATGTAATTGATGTGGCTGGGATAAGCCAGGTACTGTGGCTGGTACATTGTGTTGCCGGTACAAAAGGAGCAGAATTACATCCAGCACTGAATATGAGTGGCGTGCATCTTATCCTGCGTAAGGGTACAAATCCGAGCATAGATTCATATTCTGCCTTTATGGAAAATGACAAAAAGACGATTACTGGTCTTGAAGCTTACCTCAAGGGTTTAGATATTAAACAGGTATATGTCTGTGGCCTCGCAACTGATTACTGTGTGTTCTATTCTGCTATGGACGCAAGAACCTCAGGTTTTGAGACCTTTGTCATTATCGATGCATGCCGCGGGATTGATGAACCCAAAGGTAATCTGGAAAAGGCATTGAATATCATGAAGGACAACGAGATCGAAATCATAAACTCAATCCAACTATGACCGTGATGAAAACAAACAACCTTGGACTGCTCACCGATTTATATGAACTCACCATGATGCAGGGCTACTATTTTATACATCCCAAGCAAAGGGCAGTGTTTGACATGTTTTTTAGACGTCAGCCTTTTGATGGCGGATTCGCTATTTTTGCCGGTCTTGAACCGCTTGTTGACGTAATAGTGAATATCCAATTTACTGCTGAAGATATTGAATATCTTGAATCCCTCAAGATGTTCAAGAAGGAGTTTCTTGATCATCTTCTGCACTATCACTTTACCGGTGATATCTATGGAGTAAAAGAAGGAACTCTTGTCTTTGCACATGAACCGATAGTCCGTGTCCAAGGTGGTCTGGTTGAGGCACAGCTCTTAGAAAGCATGGTGCTCAATTTTCTCAATTTCCAAACACTCATAGCCACAAAGACAGCACGGATAGTTGTCGCGGCTAATGGAGGAAACGTCATAGAGTTTGGGTTGAGACGCGCACATGGAATCGATGGTGCAATTTCCGCAGCACGCGCTGCTTATATCGGTGGCGCATCCTCGACCTCGAATGTCTTCGCAGGCAAAGAGTATGAAATCCCCGTGAGAGGAACAATGGCGCATAGCTGGGTTATGAGCTTCAATTCTGAGCAAGAGGCATTTGACCGATATTGTGAAGAATATCCAGACAATTGCGTCCTCCTTGTTGATACATTCGATACCCTGAAATCTGGGGTTCCTCATGCCATAGAGGCATTCAGGAGATTGAAGAAACAGGGACACAAAAACTTCGGCATACGGCTCGATAGTGGTGATCTTGAGTATCTCAGCAAGCAGGCAAGAAGGATGTTTGATGCGAGTGGCCTCAAAGAGGTAAAAATATATGCCTCAAATGAACTCGATGAATGGATAATCAATCAGATTGTCAAGAACGGCGCTCCCATAGATGCCTGGGGAGTCGGATCAAAACTCGTTACTGGAGACAAAGACCCTTCACTCACAGGGGTCTATAAAATTGTAGCAAAGACCGATGGCAAAAAACTGCAACCTGTTATAAAGATCTCAAATAACCCAGAGAAAATTACAAATCCAGGTATAAAAAACATCTTCAGATTTTATGATGATAAAGAAATGATGCTCGCTGACCTCATTTTCTTGGAAGAAGAAAGAGAACAATTGTGTGACGAAATCAAAAAGAAACGAGCTCTAAAGTTCAATCACCCTTGCATAGACCATGCATGCTTCTACTGCAAAGACTATAGAGGAGTGAAGCCACTGCTTGAGCCGGTTGTGGTCAATGGTAAGAAAATATTAAAATCCAGGTCATTGGGAGAGATACAGGATTATACAAAGAATGAAATTAAATCACTCGACCAGACCTTTAAGAGACTCATAAATCCCCACATCTATAAGGTGAGCCTATCCGACAATTTGAAGAGACTGAAGTCAAAGTTGATCAAAAGATATTCGGCATAGACGGTCAGTATCCGAGTTCCTTCAAGACCATATCTTCAGTTTCATAATCAAACTGCTCTGGTCTTACTTTTTGGGGCGGGTGCATGCGTTCCCATTCAATGGTGTATCTGAGTGCCTCATCCCGGAGTATCGATTCACAATAACCCAACTCTTCTCGTATGCGCGTCGTGTCAACTGTCAGATGCTGTTCGGTCTTGAAGTCAGGGACTAGTTGGTGAGGCAATTTTTCTCTGATGGCAACAACAACCTCTCCATCCCAGCCTGCTGCTCCACCTATCTGTCTCAACCACTCAGAGATGGTTGGATTATCTGGTTCTGCTACATTATATATTCGATTTCTGGCATGCTCGTTCGTTACCGCCAAGGCAATTGCATCAGCCACATTCTCCACATAACCTATACTCGAACGCCATTCTGCCAATCCTTTTTCCAAGACAATCGCTGGTCTCCTGTCATCCATGCGCTTAAGATATTCAAACAAACGATGCTGATAATCACCCGGACCATATACCATGGGCAGACGCAAGACTGTACCAGGCAATTCAGGTTCACTCATCACGATTTTTTCAATAGGAATCTTGTCATAATCATCCAGAATCTTTTGGGGGTCATCTTGTGCCCTCGGCCTCTCGCCTCTATATGGATATAGCTTTTGTCTCAACGCAGAATCTTCAGTTAAGGGCGTCTCTTCCAAGCCATCTTCTTTGCCAATCAATATGCCATAGGCACGATACACATCCTGGCTGCTGATGGCTATAACACGTTTTGCAATACCTTTCAATGTCTTCATAACGAGCTTTGCATGCTCTTGTGTAATTGGAATCATGTCCAAAACAATGTCTGGTTGGAATTTTTTGAACTCATCATGAAAATCAGTCAGGTCTTTGCGATCGCCAAGGATGTGCCTGATGTCGGTCGGTAGAGCGGCTTGGGTTTTACCTCTGTGAAATAATGTTATTTCGTGGTCATGCGCAAACAGCTTCTTAACAACCAGAGGTCCAATGAATCGAGTCCCACCGATAATTAAGACACGCATAATCTAATAGTAGCCATAATATTTCAGGTATCGAGAACCGATTATCTATAAAAACGTAGCCAGAACCTAACACAATGATATAGACTCTGGCTACGTAATAGTGAATGAAACTATTTTTCGAGTGGTTTGCCGAGTTTCACCCAACCAGGCACGCCGCCCTCGAAAATCCATGCATCATATCCATGCATCCGCAGTATTGCTACTGCAAAAGCAGAGTTGGTATCCATGGCGCATACCACTGCAATCTTCTTATCTTTTGGTATTTCCTTCATCCTGCCGATGAGATCAGTGAGTGGGATATGCAGGGATCCCTTTATATGTCCACTTTCATAGTGTTGTGGCGGTCTTATATCAAGGATCACCCAGCTCGGATCTCCAGCTTCAACCCCTGCTGCGACAACTCTAGCAAGCATTATATACGACATATTATCAGGAACAGACTTAACGAATGCATCTGCCTTCTCTTTTAATTCTTCACCGTACATCGCAGCGGGCATTGCGAATAATGCCATCAATATGATCACAGAAGCCATACGTCTTCTCATGTTTTCCTCCTTCTAGAATTGAGACATAAGAAATATGAAAAGGTTAACTCTAATAAAAAAATCAGGCTAGGTCGTGGATAGAAAGCCATATACCTGCCGTGGCGCAAGGAACTGGGGAAATATATCTATCAGGGCCTTACGTACCAGATAGCAAAAATGGCAGGCATCAACATATGTTCTGTCGTGCGCTACATCGTACTTTTGTGCTAAGAGAAGAGGACCGCCCTCAGCCAGTGGGCCGCAGATTGGATGTGACTCAGCATTATACTCTTTGACCAACACTGAAAAAGGAGTATCCCACACATTGCCCATACTCAATCCCTGACAGAGATGAACATGACCATAGGGATCGAGGTGCACCCGTTTAGGAACTCTAAGTTCCTCGTGCGGGCACTCGGTGAATTCTTCACACAGTCTCTGCGGAAGCCCTTTGATCAGTTTTTCAACTGCCCTTCCTCTGAACATGGTGCCTCCTCCGACGATGGGCTCGCCCTTTTTCTGGTCTTCATCGATACTCGGTGCAATCGAGGGCTTTTCAATGGAGATTGAACTGACAGCCATTCCAAGTTTCTTGGCAGCAGCAAAGACTCGTTTCGCGGGGTTATCTTTCTCTTCTTCATGATGATACGGATCGTCACTCACGCTCAGATCGGCTATTCCCAATCTATGAAGAGGTCTCAGCCAAAGGACAATATCTTCCTCAGAGGTGCCAAAATATGAATTTGTCACAACGCCCACCTTAAAACCCATACTCCGCGCAATCTTTATTCCTTCAAGCATGATTGGATAAAAAAGAAAAGGTTCACCACCCTCAAAATACACCGACTTTATAGTCTTTATCTTGAGTGATTCCTCGAGTATTTGGTTGATTTGCTTGATGGTGAATGTACCCTTCGCATTCGGACCACTATATACAAAACAATGATCACATTCTGAGTTACACATGTAGGTGAGCAAAAAATGAACTCCTCTTATCATACTATCTTCACTCACACATCATCCACAGCACTGCCAAACCAATATCGCTTACCACTCTCAATCCATTTTTCAATTCCCATTTCCTTGATAGCCTTCAGATTCTTCACACAAGAATCTCTATGGAGACCTTTCAGTGCTTCGAGTTTCTCACATGCCTCAAAGTCTTCACACTCATGACACGCATAGTATCCTTTTTCTCTGCAGCATCTTCGAATCTCACATGATGTGCTTGTGTCAGTCTTCTCCCGGCATACGCTTTGGCACTTCAGTGTTGCCATAAGATCAAGCATCTCTACGAACTTATCATAATCTTTCAGTGCATCTGAGAATAAATGCCGTGCTGTAAGTTCAAATTTGTAATCCGTAAGCTCCTTTTTTAGATTTATTGCAGCATCAGCAATCTTACCCGTATATCCACCACAATCGCCACAATAGAGTCCACAATAGGCAAGTAATTCCCTTTTTTTCACACACGATTCTACATAATATGATGAGAAAATCAAGAAACAATACCAAGGTCATTCAAATCCCCTTGACAACGGTAATATATGCTTCAGCGACGCTCTACCGTCTCGTACCATAGCCTGATAGCCTTGCTCCAGGGCAGCCTGGTTGTGATCAGTCTTCCTGATCCAAATCGTTTCCTCTATATATTATTACTCTGGGCTGAGTGCTTAAATTCGGCAATCTTAACGCGTTATGGTTGCTGCTCATCAATACTCATTGCCTTCCTGTCTTCGCTATATTACCCTATCGAGTTTGTCAATCTTTTCAATATATGAAGGGCAGTATCTGCAGAATCATTGTCAATCAATATTCCCAACGATTGAAAACTGCAAATGATTGAAAATAAAGGATAATTCGACCCCTTGACAACACAGGTTTTTCCACTAAAATGTCTCACCTTAAATAGGAGGTCACTTATGGATAAGTGGCAGTGCAGAAGATGCGAATATGTGTATGATGTACAAGAAGGCGACCCTGAAAATGACATTGAACCAGGTACGCCATTTGAAGAGCTACCCAAGAAGTGGTCTTGTCCTGAATGTGGCGCGAAGAAAAATGACTTCAAGCCCTACGAAGAAGAAGAGTGGGAAACAGAAGAGGAAGAGTATAAGGAGGATGAAGAATAGAAAGGCAATTATAAGGGATTGCTGAGGTACAGCAATCCCTTTCGCATTCTTAGGTATTCTCCCTCTCCATTCAACGCTGCCACCAACCAAAAGTGGTAACGTCAGGACAAGAACTTACAAGCGATGCTCAGAGTATTGCTACTACTCTGCCTTTGTAGTTGCTATATATTCCTCAACCAACTGCTCGAGTATTTCCAGTGGTACAGAACCGTGTTTCAAAATCACAGTGTGAAAATCTTTGATGTCAAATCTGTCACCTAATTCCTCTTCTGCTCGTTCCCGGAGCTCCAGTATCTTGAGCTCACCAACCTTGTAGGCGCATGCCTGACCTGGCCATACAATGTAGCGGTCAAGCTCGCCAAAGGAACCCCATCCGAGATTTTCCAACATATACTGATATGCCTGTTCACGGGTCCATTTTTTGGAATGAATTCCAGTATCCACAACAAGACGGGCAGCACGAAACAGTTCTGACTGCAGATAGCCGATAAGACTGTAGATATCTGTGTAAAAGCCGTATTCTTTCGCAAGTTTCTCTGCATATAACGCCCATCCTTCAACATAGCCGGTAAAGAAGAAAAGGCTCTTGAATAACCGTGAGTCTGGTGACTCATGCTCAAGTGCGAACTGAAAGTGATGTCCTGGTATAGCCTCATGGTACGCAAGTGTTTTCATCCCAGACTTCCTTTGTTGATATGATAGGTTTGCATAGAATACTCCACCAGAAGAGCCATCAAGTTTCGGCGGTTGGTAGTATGTGCCCATTGTTCTTTCTTTAAATGCTGGCACACGCTCGACTCTGACAGACGCCTGAGGCATCAAGGAAAACATCTCTGGAAGCTTTGATCTCATGTCATCAATAATAGCCTGATAGTCTTTGAGGGTTTGTCTTCTGCCTGTCTCAGTAGCTGGATAGAAAAATCGTTCATCATTTCTGTCACCCGCAACTTTCAGATATTCTGCTAATAAATCACAAAAGTCTTCACTCCCTGAAATCCCTAAGACTGCAAACTGTTGTTTGAGTTCATCCTGAATGCGGCTCACTTCTTGAAGTCCCAGATTATGAATCTCCTCCGGTGTCAAATCAGTAGTGGTATGATGGCGGAGACAATACTGGTAATATGCATCTCCATTGGGAAGCTTCCAAACACCGGCATCTCTATCTGCCTTTTCTCTGATACTGCCAACGTATGTGCTCATGTGTCCATATGCTGGATACACAGAGTTTTCGATTGCCTGCAGTGCCCTTTGAAGTAATTCTTCTCGAGATTTTTCATCGAGCATATTCAATGTGCGAATCCTATCTCTGAATGAGGTAAAAAGAATATTTTCTTCGTAACGCACCTTTACAAATTCATCTAGTTCCTGCTGAAATGTCTCTATGATATATATGGGAGGCATTATTCCCTTCTGTGCCCTCATTGCAAGCTGCTCCAAGATTTGAGCAATCTTATCTTCATATTTTTCCAGACGCCTTATGTAATTTTCTGCATCTTCAAGAGTTTCTATTTTCTGATGTTCAGTGAGCAAGGTTGTGAGCTGATTGTGAAAGCTAAATATAGGATTAATAAGGTATGTATTGTATCTAAACTGCTCTTGTTGTAGTCTGTCGTCCAAATACCATGTGAGTACATCATAATTGATCTGCTGTGAAGCGGTCAGCGCATTCCTATCATAGCGTGAGAGCAAGTCAGAATATTTTCTATACATCTGATACATTTTATCTTGTCCAGCATCAGACTCATCATCCAATAGATCGTTGCGTACTCTTATCCCTAATTCTGGTGGTATACCTAATTGTGTCCCGGTTTCAGGACTCAATTCAATATATTCACGGAAAAAGCCATCAAATACCTGTTCTATATCATCCGGTGTTTCTTCAGACGGCAGAGCAGACAGTGCTCCGAGCAATGCGCTCAAACAGATGGCTATGATTGCCATCTTTGCATATTTTTTATCAAAGCTTGTAGTCATGGAAATAGTATAGTATTTTTTGCAGTCATGTCAATTCTCGGATGCGGTCGGGTCTGAACATTAGGACATTGTTCTCGACCCGCCATCCGCCAAACTGTGTGGCAGAGGTGTGGCAGGCTCGAACAATATCATATTAATGACGGATTGTGGATATACCTGATTTTAGAAAGGCGTTTTACCCAGTTAGAATGCCAATCCTTTATACGGAAGTGTAATATCTCATCTGATCTTAAATAATGCTTCGCTAGCCATCGAAGAATTTCGGGTAATGTTTTTTCACCCAATCTAAGACTACAGCCAGGAATTTTTCGGCTTCTTTAGTTAACTCCTTAACTTCGGTTTTCGAAATTGTACCAGCATAGTCATAATCGGTGATATTCCTTTTTGCTCTGCAGGCATCAAAATAATCAGCAAGGTCATGAAAGTCTTTTCCCATAATTTCTTTCATAGCTTGAAAAACTGTAAAATGATGACCAACGCCTCCCGGTTTATATCCTCTACAATATAGCAGAATCGTGGCAGTCTGTAATACTGCGTTATATGTAGTAGCAAACTTTCTATCAAGCGAAAGCCCTTTTACTTTGGCATCTTTTAAATCCCTTCTAACCACGCGTAATAGATTATGAATCTCTTTCTCTGATGTTTTGTGTGGCTTTAATTTATCTTGATCGAGTAGCCTTTTTAAGCTCATCTCTGTTCCCAACTAGAAATATCTTTTTGTCATTTAACACAGAGTCTATAAAGTGGTCTCTGCTCTTAACTTTTTGTCTAAATTCCCTTTTCGTAAACATCACAAAATTAATCTCGCGGCCTAGCTCTTTCTTTGTTTCTGCAAGAACACTCGATAATCTTCGCGATGAGATATTTCCAATAACCATCAGGTCAATGTCGCTCATCAGATTCTCATCACCTTTTGCGTAAGATCCATATATAAACGCAATCTTAATGTCCTCCTTTTCTGTGAGATGCACCTTTAAGACCTTCGCCAGTCCCATTGTCTTAAAAAAGATGGATTTAAGTTCACCAAAAATAGGACACCTTGTATTGACTTTATAATAGAATCGATTGCCTTGAACTGACTTCGCGATGAGACCGATATTCGTAAGCCTTTCTAGCTCTCGCTGAACGGCTCTGATAGGTTGGCGTGTCAACGAAGAGATCTGACTTTGGTAATAGCTGTCAGGCGCATTAAATAAAAAGAGCTTCAAAATTTCAACACGCGCCTTTGAAGAAAATAGTTTTTCCATCATATTTCCACTCCACTACATTTTGTAGTTGATTATATACATTTTGTAGTCGTTTGTCAAGAGTCTGTTTAAATGTTGTGCAATGTGGGGTCCAGGTCTGGCGAGTATGTTCCCCAAAAGGTGAATGTCATTGTGAACTCCGACCGCTCACGGTCGGAGTGTGGCAATCTCAACGTTTTCAGGCGATTACTTCGTCGCTCCACTCCTCGTAATGACGCCATTGGCAAGATTAGTATCGCGTCTCCAGCCTCCCCTTTATCCCCTCCCCTTAGGGGAGAGGAACTTGATAATATCTCTGTAATCATTCGTGCTTGAAAAGCACGAAGCCAGCGAGCAGAATCGAACTGCTGACCTGCGGTTTACGAAACCGATTTCAGCAATTTCGATAAGTTATGAAATTGTAGTACAAAACAACGCAAAGCCATGCTAAACAACACTTTGCACCCTTCTGACCATTGGTGGATTTTCTGTCTGGTACTGTCCATTTTGGAATGTGCACGTCACAAATACGTCACAAGGGGTCGGCGAAAGCCGACCCTTATGCTATATTGACAAAAGACACTCAGATATTATAATATAAAATAAGAGAGGGATAATAATGGGTATTGAAGCATCACACAATTCTTTATTCATGGATGATAATTCACACCTTTTTCACAATTTATTGTTAGAATATTATACGGTATAAAGGAGGGCATCATGCAAAGTAAGAGTAGAGATAAACGTCATAATATTCTATCATATTGGATTATCTTGTTAGCATTGTCTTTAGCTATACCATTGCATGCTCAAGAATGGGATACTGTCTGGACGAAAACATATGGATGGATGAATGTGGACTGTGCTTATGCAGTTGCGGTTGATTCTGAAGGTTATTATATTGTTGGTGGATATACATGGTCTGATACAACTGGAGAGGACCTGTTAATTTATAAAATAGAGCCAACAAATGGCGATACAGTATGGTCGAAGACCTATACAATTGGCAGATTTTTTTACCAGAGAGCCTACTCAATTGCAGTAGATGCTGAAAACCATTATATTGTTGGAGGACAATACGATGACTCGTTACTGTTAGGTTTTTGGGATTTTTGGATTCTTAAATTAGATTCTGCAACTGGCGATACATTATGGGCAAAAAGTTATGGTTATGGTAACAATAACATAGATTGGGTCTATTCAGTTGCAATAGATTCGCAGGGGTACTATATAGTGACAGGGCCTCATCAAGTAAATGGCGGTACTTGTTGTTGGGTTCTTAAACTCAATCCTGAAGATGGTGATACCGTTTGGTCGAAGGAGTATTGGAAGGGAGCTCCTGCTGAGAAACCGAATTCTGTTGCCGTTGACTCACAGCACTACTATGTAGTGACAGGTGTGATAAGGAATAATAATTGGGGTACTTGGGATTTGCTTCTTGTTAAATTAAATCCAATAGATGGCGATACATTGTGGACAAAAACTTATGGAGGAGTAGACAATTATATTGGCTGGGCAGCTAGCATAGACCATCAGGGCTACTACGTTGTAGCAGGACATACTGACAGTTTAGGCAGCTATGATGTCTGGGTTCTTAAGATTGATCCTGCCAATGGTGATACAGTTTGGACAAAAACCTATGGAGGGGGTCTAAATGATTACGGTCTCTCAGTTGCAGTAAATTCTCAAGGTGATTATATCGTCGCTGGAATGACATATTCTTATGGTGCGGGTGGTTGTGATGCCTGGGTTCTTAAAATTGATCACACAAATGGTGATACATTGTGGACGAAAACTTATGGAGGAGCTCTTTATGATAGGGCCAATGCAATTGCCATAGATCCTCAAGGTTATTACATCATTGGAGCAGAAACATACTCTTTTGGTGCTGGCGATGAGGACATGTGGGTGTTGAAATTAAAAGGAACGAGCACTGGTGTTGAGGAAGGTTACTCTTTGACAGATTTTAGTGTAACTATTCCATCTATAGTTACAAAAGAACTGGCGATTAGCGTCAATCTTCCCTACGGTTCTCTAATTTCTTTGAAGATTTATGACGTATTAGGAAGATTAGTATATAAGGAAAATAAAATGTTATCTTCTGGTCATCATAAGATGATGGTAGTTTTACCGCAAGGTATTTACTTTGTAAACTTATCAATCGGACAAAGAACGATCAAAAAGAAGGTAGTTGTTTTGAGATAATCTAGAAGACATTACAGCTCAGCAACTATATGTTTTGGCACAAGAGTGTAGTTGACTTTCTGTTAACCTTGCTCTTTCACTTCAACAAAGCAGCTGTGTCGTTTCGAAACTTTCTAGATATTCTTAATGCCATTCAAGAAAGCTTGACAAAAAATAACTCTTTGATAAAATAAATTGTGGAGGACTTAAGAAATAAACTAATATTAGTAACCATTATTTTCCTCATCGCATTCGGCGTACGCATCATAAATCTTGAAATAATCAAAAACAACCCCTTTTTCAACTACCCAATAATGGACGAAAAATATCATGATGAATGGGCACAGGAAATTGCTCGGGGGGGGTACTCGAAAGAGTTCCGTTCTATCGTGCCCCCGCATATCCTTATTTCTTAGGTCTCATTTATGCAATTTTTGGACACGGATATTATATCCCTAGGTTAATAGGGATTATTATCGGATCACTTTCTTGTGTACTTATTTTCCTTGCGGGTAGAGAACTGTTTTCCCATAAGATTGGGTTATTATCCGCATTGTTGGCCTGCTTTTATGGAATGTTTTTATATTTTGATTCGATGCTTTTGACAGTATATTTAGAGATTTTCTTCTGTCTTTTGGGCATGTTCTGGTTATTGAAATGGTTAAAGAATAGAACCAGTACAACTATTACTATATCCGGCCTGTTTTGGGGATTAGCAACAATTACCAGACCAAATTTCCTCGTATTTGTACCGATTTTTGCGGGTTACGTATTGATTACATCTAAGCAAGAATCTCTTAAAAAACGTCTGACACCCATTGGACTGTTCATAACAGGTATGTTACCTGCTGTATTAACGGTAATGATAATAAATGTTTGTATAGGCAAGGATTCCGTTTTGTTGGCATGGAATGGCGGCATTAATTTTTATCTTGGTAATAATCCATCTGCTAACGGCTGGTCAGCGACATCTCCTGAACTCGACGCGACCTGGTGGGGTGGATACACAGACGCAATAATCATTGCTGAAAAGGAAGTAGGACATAGACTATTGCCATCCCAAGTTTCTAATTACTGGTTCAATAGAGGAATGAATTACATATTCTCAAACCCATTTGCTTGGGCATCATTAACGTTAAGAAAAATTTATTTGCTATTTAATTCATTTGAACTTTCAAATAATCAGAGTATTCAGCAATTTGAAAAATTCTCTCCCTTGTTTCGAATCCCCATCTTGAATTTCGGGTTCGTTTTAGCATTCGCCATTTGGGGATTAATCTGTTCAATTCGGAAAAAGACTACAAGATTAGTACAGCTTTTTCTATTGTTCTATGCATTTGCTATTGTCATATTTTTTGTTACAGCTCGGTATCGAATGCCATTGGTTCCTTTTTTGATGATTTTCGCTTCCTATTGTGTTTTTTGGATTGTTCAAAAAGTCAAGGAAAGAAAAAAGAAACAGATTGTGCTGACAATTAGTATCGTGGCTGCAATGATTTTTTTCGTCAATACAGATTTCTATGGCACACGTTTTATTTATCATAGTAATATACATATCAGCCTCGGAAATCGTTATTTCGCATCAGGTGATTACAGTAATGCCGTTAACGAGTATAAAGAGGCTTTGACATACGATCCTGACAACACCGACGCAATGAACGCATTAGGCAATTCTTATATGATGTTAGGTCGACCCTATGATGCAGAAGAATTATTTAAGCAGTCTATCAACGTAAATAAAACCGCGGATGCGTTATGTAAACTCGGAGTCATAAATTTTCGCTCGGGAAGGATGGATAGTGCAGAAATCTACCTCACCGATGCAATTGTAATGGATTCTACTGATCCAGAGGCCTATTATTATATAGGGATGTTTTATGCATATAACAAAAAACCAGAGTTAGCTATAAAGAATTTGGAAGTGTCATTGCGATATTATCCTGATCCTCAGTATTTGAATAATATTCATTATAACTTAGGTAAACTTTATTTAGAAATTCGCAATATAAAGGAGGCAAGAAAACATCTGCTTCAGGCTGGGGTGAAATATAAAGATGTGTCTAAATTATTAGAAAAGCTCGAATAATGTAGATTTAAATACTGCAAATGTTGACATCGTGCTCTAGAATTAGAGCCAGTGGTGATACGTATAATACGAGGTCCAATACTTAGTACCACGAAGCTAATCGCATTTATTCGAAAATCTAAAACAGGTTTTATAATTTTAGAAATCACGGTAGAAATAACATAACACTTAGCCAGATAATGTCTTTCGCCATTCTGTCCATTGATGGATGTTCTGTACGTGTTATACTAAATTGCACAAAATCGATATAAGGGCGCAGTGAACTTTTTGTCAACTACTCCCATCCTGTTCACGACGGGACAATGTGTTTTTTTACTAACAAGTACGGGAATAGACAGATAAGCCATGAGGACATATGATCCGCTAACACAATACAAAATTCATGGTTTCTAAGGTAGAGTAAAAAATTGTCGTATCAGAAGTAATTTTTGAGATCCTCACCTATCTTTATTGATTCTTGGACACTGGCGGATTTTGACTTATCCGTTCTCGCTTCGTTGATTAAACTGAAGACTTTGTAATCTTTTTTAGCTTCATCGTTTCTTCTTGGCATCAAATGTATATGTAAATGTCTGATAAATTCAGTGAGCAGATAGCACAAACTGTTTCTGCATTGCAGATTTTCTTTGGCATCAACCACAGCTGGTTAAGCTTAAAATGTTCATTGGTATATCCTCCTTTCTTTTATCCAATAGAATATTGTTGGAGGACACACCTTTTTATCTTCCTTTCAAGTATGAACTTATACAAAATATTATGCGCTACCTTTTCCCAGATGATTTTGATTATCTTAAGACTATCAAATGTTCTGAACGAGAATACTGTCCACAGAAAAATCTTACAAAGTACATACCCATTGGCACATCAATACCGCTGGCATCCTTACCATGCCAAACCACCCTGTAGGAGCCTGCTTCTCTGTATCCTTCAAACAATGTGGCTATGTGCTGTCCTAGCGTGTTAAAGATATCTATGCTGACATCACCAGCCATGTCGAGTGCGTAGTCGATTGCTGCTGTATGAATCATGGGTGATGGCGCAACATTGAGCCGTACGTGCTGAGCGGGAACTTCATGAGGTATTTCAACAATGCCAAGAACACCAAATGCATCAAGCATGCCGGTAACCATTGCAATCCAGTCCTGCCAATAACTAGATACCGGTTGAACTCTACCATCAACTGTCCAGAACGAGCTCAGCCAAACACCTGTGTCATAGAAAATTCCAACAACTTTAGCGTTATCAACTTCTTCAAGCACTGCATGCGCACCAGCATCAGGTATTAACTCATCCGGGAAAAAAGGATTTGTTTGATAATCCTCAATACTCAACAAGGTTATACAGTTGATCTCTGCTAGTCCATGAAGTTGTACAGAATCAGAGGAGATATAGTCTTGATTCGCATCTGCGAGTCCGAAGTAGATGGTCATCCAGCTAGCGGGAACACCACTGTACAACGCGTCTTGTCCAATCAGCCAAACACATCCGCCGCTTTCCATATACTGACTGAGATTATCCTGGTCAGTAGCTGTCAGGGCTGCAGTATCTTGAAACCAATAATCATAGGTGATCCAGACCACGAGATCATAACCCTGCATGGTAGCGAGGTCAGGGCCATCGTCGCTGGGATTCGAGGTTGGACCAAACCATCCGTAGTTGCCAGCACCAAGAATCTCGGTAAGGACACTATCCCAAACTGGATCAGGTTTCGTCACTGGACCAAACCCAGCATTGCCGGGATCCTCTACAAAAAGCACATCACCCTGCCGCGATCCTTGTGAATAAGGAATAGTATACTCACGACTGCAGCTTCTGACTGGTCTACCACTGGTATGCGCTACACGCGAACATTGATTCACGTCTGCTGGAGAGACAGACACAAAATAGACCAAGATAACACAAATAGCTGCAATATATTTCACAATACCTCCTTTCGTTTTTCAAGCCTATCTACTATAAGGAACATTACATGTTTGTCAACCTGGTAGAAAACATCGTCTTAGACCACTGTCCTTATATGGCATCTATTAATATTTACTAATCTAAATCTTGTATCGTTCATATGTATCTTACTGACCGACAGGGGTATCAGAAAATGACTTAGCCAGTTTTTGATGTGTAGGGGAGAGTAATCAGCCTAAATCACCCCCTACATCCACAAATTAACCAGGTGGGCTCATTTGATACCCTCTATCAGAAAAGAACGTACTTATAAGCTTGGGACTAAACTACTTCAACAAAATTAGCTTTCTCGTTTCTAAGTAATCCCCTGCTTTGAACTCAAGAAAATAGACACCGGTAGGCAGCTTTTTTCCTAAATTATCACTACCATCCCAAATGATGGGCTGGGTGTTTTTTAGCTCTTTTACAAGCCTTCCAGTAGCATC